>ERZ761609.178-NODE-178-length-85966-cov-30.857166_pt1 | contig 85966 bp, 68 predicted proteins | sample MGYA00511163_ERZ761609 | MGnify/ENA primary metagenome ERZ761609 (study PRJEB28899, sample SAMN02445070) | bioreactor sludge metagenome | biome: EBPR sludge | place: Australia: Brisbane, Thorneside Wastewater Treatment Plant | collected 2011-12-16 ...
CGGAAGTCGCGGCTGGAGCTTTCATAAACCTGCGTTCCCCACCGGTCGTAAATGCGGATGTTCACAAAGCTTCCAAGGCAATTGTCCTTAGGAAGGATGCTTACGTAGGCCCCATTTTCCTGTTTGACCATAGCAAAGAATTCGTTGATTCCATTGCCATCGGGGGTAATCAGGTTTGGCGGGAGAAATTCTTCATAGCTTGCTTCTTCATCCTTAATACGAATGTTTACTTCACTACCAGCTTCCTTGCCATTAAAACATCTGTTATCCTGGACAGCGAACGTAAAGACATAGTCATTTTCAAAGATTCCATTCTGAAAAATGGAACAATCCGGGTTCCAGGAAAAAACTGATTCAACTTGAGTGGTTCCCTCCACGGCCGAAAATGAATATCCGGAAGGTGCTACGCTACCCGAGGCCCCGGTAAGTTCCAAACGTATACGATCTTGCGGGGCAACATCGGCATCGAGGCCGGTAACTTTAAGTTGAATTTCTTCACCGCGAAATACCGTAACCAGTCCGCTGATCATGGGTTGATCCGGATTTAAGCTTTCAATGGTAATCTGCGGGGCTACATTATCCGGTGGTTCAACATTCACTACCACCACCAATGTATCGGCTTTGTAGAAGCGGCATTTGTTGGCATTATCTATCACCAGAAACATAAGTTCATAAACTGACTTCGTTTCAAGATTGATTTTATCGCAATTCAGGTACCATGAAAAGGGAGACGATACATTACCGTTACCCTGATCACCGGTAAAGTTCATTCCATACTCAGCTATGTTAAAATCTTTGCCCGTAACATTGAGAATAAGAAAATCATTATCCGCATCTGTTCCCAAAACGTTAAACTCGAGTGATTCATAAATTTTTTTAGTTACCTCAATATATTTTTCCTGAACCTGTTGAAGGTTGGAACTAATAACCGGATCGGCATTACCCGGCAGTTTGATGGTAAGATTAAAGGTGAGTGTATCCGGGCTCGCGATTAAACACTTATCGCGATCATCAACAATAACCTGGATTTTAAATTGTGTTTTCTGGGTGAAATCAAATACATCGCAGCGTGAATCCCATGTGAACAACCCGGTTAACTGACCCGGCTGTGACGGATCCAGGTCGAGGGTCATGCCCACGTTAGAAAGTAAGAATCCATCGACTAATACAAATACATCCAATTGATCCTGATCAGCATCTATGGCTTGGATAGGAATACTTAACAGTGGATCACCTTCATTAATAAGTATGCTCTGATTGGCCGTAATAAACTGTGGCGGATTGTTCGGTGGAGGTTGCACAAAAACATTTACTACCAGGGTATCCGACAGCGGCAAACTACAGGCATCATCAAAGGCAATAATACCAACCTGATAATGTCCTCCGGGCACCAGGGGGCACTCCGGAAAGCAAATGGTAAAATCTGCAACGCTGCCGTTGATTAGTGTAGCTGTGCTTACGGCAGGTAGCAACTCATTCAGGTAACGGGTTGAGTTTTTAAAATTCAACGGTAACACCCGTATGTAAACTTTCTCCTGAAAACTGTCTTCGGCCTTTTGTGAATCAGCATCGGATACTCTGACTTCTACGCAACGATCGCTTTCAGCTGTTGTATTGGGAAAATTAACCGAAAGCGTTTGATTGGGTTGGCTGTAGGCAACGGCTCCTTTTTTCCTCCCTACTATCTGGGGTGGCTCCGCTACCGGGCAAGCATCCACCACAAGCATTTGAAAGTCGCGCCTTACTTCGCCAATTTTTACACCATCGCGAAATTCCTCGCACTTTACCGCAAATACATACAGGGCAATACCAGTTTGCGGTGGGGTTACGGTAAGGAATCCGTCATCACTGATCTTCAAATCGGGTGAACCTCCTGTTATCCGATCGAGACTATAGCCTGGACGCCACAGTACATCTGGATAGGGGCCTGGTCGAGGGAAACCTCCAGGCGGAAGCGCATCAGGTGTGTGAGTATTTAATGGGGTTACTATGGAGTATACCAATGAGTCCCCGTCATCATCCGTGCCTGCAAAATCAACATAGTATTTTTTGTTCGGACAAGCATAGTCATTTAAGGGAGGAAAGAGTCGTGGTGAAGAATTGATAAAGGGCTGACCATTCTTTACTACCGGTGGAAATTCAAGATAAAATGTTTGACCTGCATTGCGATTGCTGAAGGCTGGATTCTCGCTGTAAATATTGGCGATCTGGTAATTTCTGCAGCACCGCTCCCAGGAGATGTAGTAACCCTCAGGATCATTAAAAACATTATCCGCTAACGTAATGATATTGCTGTATACAATTTTTGATGTAACAATTTCTCCTTTTGAACATTCGGGTTGCGTGTAATTCACATTGCTGATGCTGAACTGCGATAACCGGATACTGTTAAACATAATCGCATTATCGCGTTTACGGAAAATCCGGACATCGGCAAACGGATCTTTTGCTCCCTGCAAACCGTTTAATTCGTCAAAATATAAAATGAGGTTTAACCGATAGGTGTTGCCCGAAATATGAATCAACTCAAATTCACCCCCCACAATATGGGAGGCTTGTGCCGGAAGAACGGCCAAAAGAAGCAACAGGAATAGAATGGCAACTCTCATAACAACAACACGATTCGAAATATAAGAAAACAGGCGCAACCATAAAATACCTGTATTTGGCTAATTTGCCGCCATGAAAAAGGGAGATGTTCTTGAGCGACTGTCAATAGAAAGCATGGCAGCAGAAGGTAAATGTGTAGCTCGGCTGGACGGCAAAGTGGTTTTTATTGATGGTGGTGCACCCGGAGATGTTGTTGATATTGAACTAACCAAAATTAAAAGCAGCTTTCTGGAGGGAAAGGTCAGACAACTGATCACTCCTTCTGAAAATCGTGTTCAACCGGTGTGTTCACATTTCGGATTTTGTGGCGGTTGTAAATGGCAACACATCAATTACGAAACCCAGCTTTATTATAAGCAACAACAGGTCATCGACAATCTTGAGCGGATTGGTGGCCTCGCACTACCCGAAATAAAATCCATCATCGGTTCAACCAAAGTACAACACTATCGCAATCGGTTAGATTTTAGCACCTCCGCCATGCGCTGGCTCACACGTGAAGAAATGAACGCAGGTATTCCGTTTGGTGAACCGGCACTGGGCTTTCATGTACCTAAAAGTTTCGATAAGGTTTTTGATGTAACTGAGTGTCATCTTCAGCCGGAACCCAGCAATGCCATTCGGTTGGCGATAAAAGAAATTTGTTTGCGCGAAAATATTTCCTTCTTCGATCTGCGCAAACAAACCGGATACCTGCGTACGGTAACCATACGTACTACCAGCACGGGTGAGGTAATGGTGATTGTTCAGGTGGCCTTCAATAAACCTGAATGGCTTGCATCAATTTTGGAGGAGTTAGGCAATCGCTTTACACAGATCACTTCGCTGCTGTATGCTATTAACACGAAACGAAATGATACTTTTCAGGATCAGGAGATTATCACCTGGAAAGGTAAACCATATATAACAGAGTCCATGATGAAACCCGATAAGAGCGGAGCGCTTCAATTCCGGATTGGGCCAAAATCATTCTATCAAACCAATTCCGATCAGGCCTTTGAATTGTATAAAGTAGCATGGCAACTGGCAGACTTAAAAGGCAGCGAACTCGTGTATGACCTGTACACCGGTACCGGTACCATCGCCAATTTTGTCGCGGGGCAAGCAAAGAAAGTAATTGGGCTGGAATATGTAGAGGCTGCCATTGAAGATGCCAAGGTCAATTCCTCCATCAATGGAATTTCAAACACTGAGTTTTATGCCGGTGATATGAAGGATTTGCTTGATGATGCGTTTCTTCAACAGCATGGCAAACCTGATGTAGTAATTACTGATCCGCCCCGGGCCGGCATGCACGAAGATGTTTGTAAGATGTTGCTGAAGGCAGAGCCGAAGCGTATTGTGTATGTAAGTTGCAACCCGGCCACACAAGCCCGCGATTTAAAAATTCTTTCTGAAAAATATTCCATAGTAGCTGTTCAACCGGTGGATATGTTTCCGCATACCATGCATGTGGAGAATGTGGTGAGCCTGACTATCAACTAATCTTCCAGCATACGCAGACCATGCTTTGGCCTATCTTTGGCCAGGCAGGGCACAGCGTGAGACGCGTATGCGAGTCTGCCGGTAGGCAGGGGCCCGCGACCCGGAAGCAGAATCACATTTTCTCAATTGAGAAATCTCGATCATTAAGAAATTTTATTGACTGCCTGTAATCAGATTACAGGTTTCAGCTTACACGTAAAATGTCGGAGCAGCGGAGTTTCAAATACTATCTTATAACCTTTTACTTTTTCCTTTTCCCGGATGAGCTCATCAAATAAAGCAATCACGTAATCAATATGACTTTGGGTATACACCCTGCGCGGTATGGCCAGTCGCACTAGATCCATGGCTGAAGGTATTAACTTTCCCTTTTCATCATACTTACCAAACATCAGTGAGCCCACTTCCACGGCACGAATGCCACCCACTTTATACAGTTCACAAACCAATGCCTGACCAGGATATTGATCTACCGGAATGTTCGGATAAAAAGTTCGTGCATCAATATAAACCGCATGTCCGCCAATAGGCTGCATCACCGGAATACCCTTCGCGATTAGCTTTTCACCTAAGTACGCTGTACTCCGGATACGATACGTCAGGTATCCATGCACAAAAACTTCTTTCAATCCCACAGCAATTGCTTCCATGTCACGACCCGACAGACCACCATACGTGGTGAAGCCTTCGGTTATAATCAGCAGGTTGGAACATTGCTGCGCCAGTTTTTCATCGTTCATCGCCAGAAACCCACCCATATTTACAAGCGCGTCCTTTTTCGCGCTCATAATCGCAGCATCTGCCAGCCGAAACATTTCACGCGCAATATCAAAATCAGATTGATCGGCATATCCTTCTTCCCGATGGCGAATGAAATAGGCGTTCTCGGCAATGCGACAAGCATCCAGTACAAACAACACATTATGCTTCTTGCAGATTCTGCTCACTTCTTTTGCATTAGCCATACTTACGGGTTGCCCTCCACCGGAGTTATTAGTTACTGTTAAAATAACCGCACCAATTGCCGAAGCTCCGTACTGCTGAATGTTTTTCTCTAAAGCTTCCGTATCCATATTTCCCTTAAAAGGATGAATCAGAAACGGATCAAGTCCTTCTTTAATCGGAATATCAATTGCGGTAGCACCAGTAAACTCAATATTGGCCCGTGTGGTGTCGAAATGGGTATTGCTCAAAAACACTTTTCCCTTCCCACCTACAACACCATATAATATGCGTTCGGCAGCACGCCCCTGGTGGGTTGGTAAAATATGTGGATACCCGGTAAGTTCATTCACCACCCGATACAGATGCTCCCAGCTTTTAGCTCCTGCATACGATTCGTCCGCGTCCATCATGGCGGCCCACTGCGCACTGCTCATGGCTGATGTTCCGCTGTCGGTAAGAAAATCAAACGTTACCTGACTCGAATGGAGCAAAAATGGATTGTAATGGGCCTCCTGTAAATACTGCTCGCGTTCCTCCCGCGATGTCATGGGCAGTGGTTCTACAGATTTAATCTTAAAAGGCTCAATAATTACCGGGTTGTCAGATGCTGTAAACATGGGACCAAAAGTTTGATTTGAAGCAACAAGAAACTGACGAAGAACTTCCTAAACTATGACCTAAGTCAGTCATCACGTCAACTACACGTTCTAATTTTCAACTTCATAAATACAGCAATATGAAAACGCGAAAATCATGGGCTGAACCCTTCAAAATCAAAATGGTGGAGTTGATTAAAATGACCACTCCTAAAAAACGCTTACAAGCCATTAAAGAAGCCGGCTATAATACTTTCCTGTTAAAATCAGAAGATGTGTATATCGATCTGTTAACCGATTCCGGTACTTCTGTCATGAGCGACCGGCAGTGGGCAGGTATGATGCTCGGTGATGAAGCGTATGCCGGCAGCCGGAATTTTTATAACCTTGAAAAAGCTGTTCAGGATGTTTATGGTTACAAATACTTAGTACCAACGCATCAGGGACGCGGTGCCGAGCACATCATTTCGCAAATCCTGATCAAGAAGGGCGATATCCTTCCGGGCAATATGTACTTTACTACCACACGCCTTCACCAGGAATTAGCCGGTGGCACTTTCGTAGATGTGATTGTGGATGAAGCCCACGATCCGCAAAGTGAATTTCCCTTCAAGGGCAACATCGACCTGCAGAAACTTGAAGACGTAATCAAAAAATATGGCGCTGAAAAAATCCCGTATGTATGCATGGCCACTACGGTAAACATGGCGGGTGGGCAGCCGATATCTATGGAAAATCTAAAAGCGCTTCGGAAGCTTACCAACAAGTATAACATCCGAATTATACACGATATGACGCGCGTAGCGGAAAACGCTTACTTCATTAAAGAGCGCGAAAAAGGATATGCCAACAGAAGTATTGCATCACTGGTAAAAGAAATTTGCTCGTATACCGATGGCGCCACCATGAGCGCCAAGAAAGATGCTTTGGTAAACATCGGTGGTTTCCTGGCACTCAATGAATGGGATTTATTTGAAGAAGCACGCAACATGGTGGTGATCTACGAAGGGTTGCATACATATGGTGGATTAGCCGGGCGGGATATGGAAGCGATGGCCATTGGCATTCGCGAGTCGGTTGATTATGACCATATGCATGCGCGCATCGGACAAGTACTCTATCTTGGTGATAAGCTAATTGAAGCCAATGTACCGATTGTACATCCCATCGGCTCACACGGTGTATTCCTGGATGCCAGTGCCATCTTAAGTCATATCAAACAAGATAACTATCCGGCTCAAACGCTGGCTGCCGAACTCTATATTAACTCTGGCGTGCGAAGCATGGAGCGTGGTATTGTATCGGCAGGACGTGATAAGAAAACCGGGAAAAACTATTATCCCAAGCTTGAGTTGGTTCGCCTTACCATTCCGCGAAGAGTATACACCCAGGCGCACATGGATGTTGTTGCCGAATCGGTGGTCGATGTTTATGAAAACAGAAAAAAGATAAAAGGGCTGAAAATGGTCTATGAACCTAAGTACCTGCGCTTCTTTCAGGCACGGTTTGAACCCTGCTAATTCAGTCTCCTCAATCGTTTGTGAAAGACCATTCACTTGATGAATTACTACCTAACATTCGTTTTTGTAAAATTTTTTATCGTCATTCTCTTGAAACGTAAAATATTATTCCTCACTATTGCATCAAGTCAATAGAAAAATGAAGTTAAAAGCACAAACTATACCAGGCATAAGCAACCCCATCGGTGGGCTTACGGGTATACTTGTGCTAGTCATTATCGTCATTATTAACCGGGCATCGGGGCGATGGTGATTTGACTATACAGATAGAACCAAACATGAACCGCCTCGATGAAAATCGGGGCGGTTTTGTTTTGAATAGATGGATACAAACTAACAGTTGTTTAACATTATGTACTACACCAAGAACACCGTACTCTACCTGAATGGTAAGTTCATCAAAGCGGCTGACGCCAACACCGACTTGTACAGTCAGACCCTGCACTATGGTTATGGAGCGTTTGAAGGCATTCGCGCTTACAACACCACACAAGGAACAAAAATTTTTAAAGCCTACGAACACTACGAACGATTGCGCCACAGTTGTGTGTCGGTAGGTATTCCATTCGATTACGATACAGAAACCTTAATACAGGTAACATACCAGTTGCTGGAGAAAAATAAATTGAAAGATGCCTACATCCGTCCGCTGGTGTATTGCAGCCCCAATATGTCGCTTACCGCACCAAAAGAAGTATTCATCATGATTGCTGTTTGGGAATGGGGAAAATACCTGGGCAGTAACCTGCTTAAACTTTGCCTATCATCGTACCAACGCCCGAACCCCAACTCGGTAAAAGTAGATGCAAAAATCACAGGGCATTATGTAAACTCCATCCTGGCCACGAGCGAAGCCAAGGTGCGCGGCTATGATGAAGCATTAATGCTCGACATGCATGGGCATGTGGCCGAAGCACCGGGCGCAAACTTCTTTCTTGAAAAAAATGGTGTGCTGCACACTCCCCTTCAGGGTCATATCCTTCCCGGTATTACCCGACAAACCGTCATCAACATTTGTAAAGAACTAGACATACCCGTTCAGGAACGTAACATCAAACCCGAAGAACTTCAGGATGCCGACAGCGCTTTTCTGTGCGGCACCGCAGCCGAAGTGATCGGCATTGAATCGGTAGACGCAAAACCGTTTGCAAAACCATGGAAAGAAACTTTCGGAGCAATTATCCAGGAAGCCTACCAGGCACAGGTGCTGGATAAGTCGTTTAGTCATGTGATTATATAAATAAGTTGTTCGTTGTCGGTTGTTCGTTATTCGAAAAACACGAAGAACCATCAACGAATAACGAACAACGATATACGAATGCAATTAAATAAATACAGCAGCACCATTACACAAGACCCTACCCTACCGGCATCGCAGGCCATGCTGTATGGTATTGGCTTAACCGAACACGACCTTACCAAAGCACAGGTTGGCATTGTCAGCACTGGTTTCGATGGAAACACCTGCAACATGCACCTGAACAAACTGGCCGAAGAAGTAAAGATTTCCGTATGGGATAATGAACTGGTGGGCCTGATCTTCCATACCATTGGTGTTAGCGATGGCATCAGCAACGGTACGGAAGGCATGCGCTATTCGCTGGTTAGCCGTGAAGTGATTGCCGACTCAATTGAAACCGTTTGTGGCGCACAATATTATGATGGCTTGATTGCTGTAGTGGGTTGCGATAAAAATATGCCGGGCTCGATTATTGCGATGGGCAGATTGAATCGTCCCGCGATTATGGTGTATGGCGGAACTATTGCGGGCGGCAACTGGAAAGGAAAAGAACTCAACATTGTTTCAGCCTTTGAAGCTTTGGGTGAAAAGCTGGCCAATAAATTATCGGATGAAGACTATAAAGGTATCATCCAAAATTCTTGCCCCGGTGCTGGCGCCTGTGGCGGCATGTATACCGCCAATACGATGGCTTCGGCTATTGAAGCGCTCGGCATGTCATTGCCTTACTCATCTTCTAATCCTGCATTGAGCAAAGAAAAATCGAAAGAATGTGCCGAAGCGGGTAAGGCCATACACAACCTGCTCAAACTCGATTTAAAACCGCGCGACATCATGACTCGCAAGGCATTTGAAAATGCGTTAACTATTGTGATGGCGCTTGGCGGAAGCACGAATGCCGTACTGCATCTGATTGCCATGGCCAAAGCTGTAGGAATAAAAATCACGCAAGAAGATTTTCAAACCATCTCCGATAAAACCCCGGTACTCGGAAACCTAAAACCCAGCGGACAATATTTAATGGGCGATGTGCATCGGGTAGGTGGCGTACCCGCAGTGATGAAATATTTATTGAGAAAAGGCTACCTGCATGGCGATTGCATAACCGTAACCGGAAAAACCATTGCCGAAAATGTTGAGCATGCGGCCGATCTGAATTTTGATACGCAGGATGTTATTGCTCCGGTTGAAAAACCGATCAAGGCAACAGGCCACATTCAAATTTTGTACGGCAACCTGGCCGAAAAAGGATCAGTTGCCAAGATCAGCGGAAAAGAAGGCGATGCCTTTAAGGGAAAGGCGCGTGTCTTCAACGGTGAGTTCGAACTCATTGAAGGCATTCAACAGAAGAAAGTACGGGAAGGCGATGTGGTGGTGATCCGTTACGTTGGCCCAAAAGGCGCACCCGGCATGCCCGAAATGTTGAAGCCTACCTCAGCCATTATCGGAGCGGGACTTGGTAAGAGTGTTGCGTTGATTACCGATGGAAGATTCTCTGGTGGTACGCATGGCTTCGTAGTAGGGCACATTACCCCCGAAGCCTTTGATGGCGGAACACTCGCGCTGGTAGAAGATGATGACTGGATTGAAATTGATGCGAAGCAACATCGCATTAATCTGCTGGTGGATGATGCCACCATCGCCAAACGAAAAGCTTCTTGGAAACAACCTGCCCTTCGTGTAAAAAGCGGAGTGCTTTTAAAATATGCCAAACAAGTAAAAACAGCTGCCGATGGATGCGTTACTGACGAAGAATAAAAAATCAATCACATCAACTGCTGAGCCGAAGAAACAAATTTCCGGTTCAGAAGCTTTATTGCGTTGCCTGGTGGCGGAAGGCGTAGATACCATGTTTGGTTATCCGGGTGGTGCTATTATGCCCGTGTATGATGCGCTGTATTCCTATAGTGATCACTTGAACCACATTCTGGTACGTCACGAACAAGGCGCCATCCATGCTGCACAGGGATATGCACGAGTATCCGGCAAGGTAGGCGTGGCGATGGCAACTTCCGGCCCGGGTGCCGCTAATCTTGTAACAGGTCTTGCGGATGCCCTGATTGATTCAACGCCTGTGGTTTGTATTACCGGCCAGGTAGCCGAACATTTACTGGGCACCGATGCCTTTCAGGAAATGGATGTTATCAACACCACACTTCCGGTAACGAAGTGGAATGTGCAGATCAGTAAAGCAGGCGACATTGCCGAACAGGTTGCTAAAGCATTCTACATCGCGCGCAGCGGAAGACCCGGCCCTGTGGTAATCGACATTACTAAAAATGCGCAGTTTGAAATGATCGATGACTTCGAATACGAAGTTTGTAAAAGCGTTCGTACGTATTCACCACAGCCTATTCTCGATCACACTAAACTTGAAGAAGCTGCTGATTTAATCAACGTAGCCAAACGACCTTATATTTTATGCGGACAAGGTGTGTTGTTAAGCCATGCACAAGATGAATTACTTGCCGTAGCAGAAAAAGCAAATATTCCCATCGCTTCTACCCTGCTCGGTTTATCGGCCGTGCCGGTTAATCATCCCTTGTACGTAGGCTACCTGGGCATGCACGGCAACTACGGTCCGAATATTCTCACCAACGAATGCGATGTGTTGATTGCCGTGGGGATGCGCTTTGATGATCGCGTAACCGGAAACGTAAACAAGTATGCCAAACAGGCTAAGATTATTCACATTGAGTTGGATAAGGCTGAAATCAACAAGATCATTCCGGCTGATGTGGCGGTTCATGCCGATGCCAAAGAAGCACTAACCGCACTGTTGCCCTTAATCACAAAGAGCAATCACCACGACTGGTTTCAAAAATTCAGAGAAGCAGAACGGAAGGAGTATGAAAAAGTAATTCAGTTTGATATTTATCCGGTAACGGAATCAATCAAAATGAGTGAAGTGGTATTTGAACTTGCGGAACAAACCAAAGGCGAAGCGATATTGGTTACTGATGTTGGCCAACATCAGATGGTAGCTTCGCGGTACTATCCATTTAAACATCCACGTACCAATGTTACTTCCGGTGGTGCCGGTACAATGGGTTTTGCCTTACCCGCTGCCATCGGTGCTGCGTTGGCTCAACCTGAAAAGCAAGTGGTGGCCATTATCGGTGATGGTGGTTTCCAAATGACTGTACAAGAATTGGGCACCATCATGCAGTACAACATTCCGGTGAAAATCATCATTCTGAATAACAACTTTCTGGGGATGGTAAGGCAATGGCAACAGCTCTTCTTTGAAAGCCGGTACTCGTTCACCGAAATGCAAAACCCGGATTTTATAAAACTTAGTGAAGCCTATAAAATCCCTGCCCTTAAAGTAGAGCAACGCTCTCGATTGAATGCCGCTATTCATAATCTGCTGAATATACCCGGTCCGTTTTTATTGGAAGTGGTGGTGGAAAAAGAACAGAATGTTTTCCCGATGGTACCTACAGGTGCAGGGGTGGCGGAAATTTTACTGGAAGCTCATGGAACGAGACAAAAGTAGTTACGATTAATTTATAGCACATGAAAAGAGATTACACCATCGAAGTAGCAGCGGATAATAACTTTTCCGTACTCAACCGGATCATCAACGTATTGAACCGCAGGCGTGTGCGCATCAAGCAACTGGTTGCACATGAAGATGAACATGACTTCCGGAAAGGTGGCGCAACGATGTTATTGCACACCACCCCCGAACTTATCGAAAAAGTAAAGCACCAGTTAGAGAAACTTATTGAAGTAGAAAGCGCCAACTTCTATGAAGGCAGCGAAGTGTATTTGGAACTGAGTGTAAAGAATAATCAGAAAGTCGCATAACAGATTTCACAAATAATCAACAACGAATAACTATCAACTAACAACCAAAACCATGGCACAAATCAATTTTGGAGGAACCATAGAAGAAGTAGTAACCCGCGAAGAATTTCCGATGGAAAAGGCTTTGGAGGTATTGCGAAACGAAACCATCGCCATCCTGGGATATGGCGTGCAAGGACCTGCTCAGGCATTGAACCTGCGCGACAACGGCTTTAACGTAATTGTTGGCCAGCGCAAAGGTGGTAAGTCGTGGAAAAAAGCTGTTGAACATGGCTGGGTTCCTGGCGAAACATTATTTGACGTTGAAGAAGCCGCCAAACAAGGAACCATTTTACAATTCTTACTTTCCGATGCGGGGCAGATTGCATCATGGCCAACCATTAAGCCCTACTTAACCAAAGGTAAAACCCTTTACTTCTCGCACGGGTTTGGTGTTACCTTCAACGACCAGACTGGCATTGTACCCCCGAAAGAAGTTGATGTAATCCTTGTTGCACCAAAAGGATCCGGTACATCCGTGCGCAGATTGTTCCTTCAGGGAAAAGGCATCAACTCCAGTTACGCCATTTATCAAAATGCCAGCGGACAGGCAAAAGAAAAAGCAATTGCGCTGGGCATTGGCGTAGGTTCAGGTTATTTGTTTGAAACCGATTTCAAAAAAGAAGTCTACTCCGACTTAACCGGTGAACGCGGAACACTGATGGGCGCCATTGCCGGCATCTTTGAAGCACAGTATGAAGTGTTGCGCTCCAAAGGGCATTCCCCTTCCGAAGCTTTTAATGAAACCGTGGAAGAATTAACGCAAAGCTTAATGCCACTGGTAGCTGAAAACGGCATGGACTGGATGTATGCCAACTGCTCTACCACGGCACAACGCGGTGCACTCGACTGGAAAAAGCGTTTTAAAGAAGCAACGCTTCCGGTGTTTAAAGAACTCTACGAAAGTGTGGCCAGTGGCGCAGAAGCAAAACGTACCATCGACACCTGCAGCAAACCTGACTATCGTGAAAAGCTTGGCGAAGAACTAAAAGAACTCCGCGAAAGCGAATTGTGGCAGGCTGGCGCAGCTGTACGACAATTGCGCCCGGAGAAGGCAGGCGTGGAGGAGAGTATGATAAATTAAATCGTTGTTCGTTGGTCGCTATTGGTTGATTGCCGAATCGCCTAATAACTGAAGCCAAAACGAATAACGAACAACCAACAACTATGAACAATGGTTAACTTCGATATTCAACAGATACTGGACATTAAAACCGCACACGAAACTCTCAAACACGTGGTGCTTAAAACGCCTTTGCAGTTTCATCGTAAACTTTCAGAGCGGTTTAAAGCGGAAATTTATTTAAAGCGTGAAGACCTGCAAGTGGTGCGCTCGTATAAGATACGCGGTGCGTACAACTTGATTCAGGGTTTAACAAAAGAAGAAAGAAGTCGCGGCATTGTGTGTGCCAGTGCCGGCAACCATGCGCAGGGTGTAGCCTTTTCGTGTAAGCTTTTGAACATCCACGGCACCATCTACATGCCCAGCATCACCCCCAAACAAAAGATAAACCAGGTAAAAATGTTTGGTGGCGATCAGATTGATATTGTATTGGTAGGTGATACGTTTGACGAGTGTCAGGAGCATGCGCTGAAATTTTCAGATGAGCATCATAAAGTATTTGTTCCACCCTTCGACCATCAAAAAATAATTGAAGGCCAGGGCAGCGTTGGGATTGAGATTGCCGAAGAGTTATCGGGCATCGATTATATTTTTATTCCCATCGGTGGCGGGGGCCTATGCGCGGGTGTGGGCAGCTACTTCAAAACTTTTTCACCAACTACAAATATTGTGGGTGTAGAACCACAAGGCGCTCCATCAATGACAGAGGCACTGCGGGCGGGCAAGCCCGTTACCCTTGAATCCATTCAACGCTTTGTCGATGGTGCATCCGTTAAGCGGGTTGGTCACCTTACTTTCGCTTACATAAAAGACATAATTCAGGATGTCGTGCTGGTGCCCGAAGGAAAAGTAAGTACCGTAATTCTTCAACTGTATAATGAAGATGCTATTGTAGCTGAACCTGCCGGAGCGTTGAGTATTGCCGCACTGGAGCAGTATCAGGATAAAATTAAAGGCAAGAAAGTAGTATGCATTGTAAGCGGTGGCAACAACGACATTGACCGCATGCAGGAGATTAAAGAGCGATCGCTTTTACACGAAGGCTTAAAGCACTATTTCATCATCCGGTTTGCACAACGACCAGGAGCCTTGAAAGAATTCGTAAACCACATTCTCGGCCCTACCGATGATATCGTGCGTTTTGAATTTATACAGAAGCACAATAAAGAAACAGGTCCTGCACTGGTGGGTATTGAAGTGAAATCGCGGGAAGACTTTGAACTATTGCGTGCCCGCATGCACGAACACCAACTAAACTTTACGGCTATCAATCAGCATGAAAATCTTTTTGAATATATTATTTAGTTGCATGACAGATCACGACTATGTAAAGTCACCATGGTATCAACACCTCTCCCCTTCCCCTCTCCTACAGGAGAGGGTGTCCGAGGCACGAGCCTGCCTGCCGGTAGGCAGGGACGGGGTGAGGTTAATGATCGGGCATTCACTCTATACTTATTTTTTTTAAATCACTTTAGGATATCAACATAAAATTAAAGTACTTGACCGCCATGTTAACGCAAGCAATCCGTATCACCAACACAGCAGCCATCACGGCTACAGCTTGCACACGTACCACCACTACGGGGTAACCCGTCTTCACCACCATATTCCCTATCCGTCAGGGCTTCTCCAGGAGTCGCGCTGATTCATGATTATTTCTCAAGCATCTAAAAAAATAAAGCGCTATGAACATTTTAAAATTCGGTGGTTCATCCGTAGGAACCCCGGAACGTATCAAACAGGTAATCGCGATACTAAAAAATAAACTACCCGCTGAAATGGCTGTTGTGTTCTCCGCCTTTGGGGGTGTTACCGATCAACTCATTCATAGCAGTCAGCTGGCGCTGAATGGCAACCTTGAATACAAAGCTGAGCTTGCCAGACTGGTTGATCAACACCTGAATACGGTGCGCGAACTGATTCCCATTTCAAAACAAAGCGGAATCCTGGCACAGGTTACCATTCAATTCAATGCGCTGGAAGATGTACTGCACGGTGTTTATCTGGTGAAAGAACGAACCCCGCGAACATTGGATTACATCATGAGCTTTGGCGAACGCATCAGTGCCTACATCATCAGTGAAGCGATGCGCGAACAAAACATTGATGCCGAATTTCTGGATGCACGACAAGTTATCCGTACAGACGATCAATTTGGTTCGGCACAAGTCGATTTTTCAATCACAAACAAGCGCATCCTGGATCATTTCCATCAGCATAAGAAATTACAGGTCGTTACCGGGTTCATTGCTTCATCTGAATCAGGCGAAACCACTACGCTGGGCCGCAGCGGTTCAGACTATACGGCAGCAATATTGGCTGGTTCATTAAAAGCAGCATCGCTTGAAATATGGACCGATGTGGACGGCATCCTCACAGCCAATCCAAAGCAAGTTAAGAAAGCGTTCACCGTTCCCGAATTGAGTTACGAAGAAGCCATGGAACTCTCCCACTTTGGAGCCAAGGTAATTTTTCCTTCTACTATGCGGCCCGCTATGGCACATCATATCCCCATCTGGATAAAAAATACCTTTAATCCGCAAGCACGCGGAACACGCATCAGTGCACAAAGCAGCAACGGCAAATTGATTAAAGGCATTTCATCCATTGATACCATTTGCCTGCTGAACATACAAGGCAGTGGCATGGTAGGTGTAGTGGGTGTATCCATGCGGTTGTTTGGTGCATTGGCACAGGAGAAAATAAATGTTATCCTGATCAGCCAGGCATCATCTGAACATTCCATTTGCCTTGCCGTTGAACGGCAACAATCGGTGCGGGCAAAAAAAGCCCTTGAAAAAGAATTTGAATATGAGATCAGCAGCAAACGCATTGATGGCATTGAACTAAATGACAACCTGAGCATCATTGCCCTGGTGGGCGATGGCATGAAGCATCATTCCGGTACCAGCGGAAAAATGTTTTCAGCTTTGGGAAAAAACGGGATTAATGTAGTAGCCATTGCACAAGGTTCGTCCGAACGAAACATCTCTGCGGTGATTTCAAAAAATGACACAGCCAAAGCCTTATCGGCCCTGCACGATGCGTTTTTTCTATCCAATACAAAAACCATTCACCTGTATTTAATTGGTACCGGACTGATCGGAAAAACACTGCTTCAGCAAATCCATCAACAACTTAATAAACTGCTTACCGCCAACAACCTTGAAATCAAACTCGTAGGACTTACCAACAGTCGTAAAATGTTTTTGAATGAAGATGGTATTGAAGTGGATGGCGCCTTGCAGCACCTGAATGATCATGGAAAAGAAGCTAACCTGGAAATATTCAAAGAAACTATTATTCAGTATAACCTTCCTAACAGCATATGTATTGATTGCACTGCCAGCGAAGATGTTACCACAGTTTATGATTCGCTATTGCGGGCTAATGTGTCTGTCGTAACCCCCAATAAAAAAGCAAACTCGGCTTCGTATGAATCCTATGCTGCTTTACGTAACACCGTTCGTAACCATGGCATTCAGTTTTTATATGAAACCAATGTGTGCGCAGGGCTACCGGTGATCAACACCTTAAACGATTTGCTGTTGAGTGGAGATTCCGTGCAACGGATTGAAGCTGTGCTGAGCGGCACATTAAATTATATCTTCTCATCATTCACGGCAGGCAAACGATTCAGTGATGTGGTGGCGGAAGCAAAAGCATTGGGTTATACTGAACCCGATCCGCGTGATGACCTGAGCGGAATGGATGTGGCGCGCAAAATGCTGATTCTGGCACGCGAAACCGGATTAAAACTGGAGTTAAAGGATATTACCGTAGAAAGCCTTGTTCCGGAAAATTGTAGTGGTGAACTTTCACCGGATGAATTTTTTGAACGCTTAAAAGCATCAGATGATTATTTTGAGCAACTTCGTTCGGACGCTGAGCGTCAGCAGAAAAAACTACGCTACCAGGCATCGTTGAAAGATGGTAAGATTAAAGTCGGGCTTGCCGCGGTTGAAAGTAATCATCCGTTTTATTCCTTGTCGGGAAGTGACAACATCATTCAGTTTATCACCACCCGCTACAGTGAACGGCCCATGGTAATCCGCGGCCCCGGTGCCGGTGCAGAAGTTACTGCGGCCGGTGTTTTTGCCGATATCATTCGCATTGGAAATAATATCCGGTAATGATGAATACGAATTGGATAAAAGCCTTTGGCCCTGCTACCGTAGCGAACGTGTCGTGTGGATTTGATGTATTTGGCTTTGCCTTGCACCAACCCGGTGATGAGGTGGAAGTTCGTTTGAATGATTCAGGAAAAATACTAATCACTGAAATAACAGGAGACAACCATCTTCTTCCGCGTGAAGCACACCTGAATACGTGTGGAGTTGCTGTACAGCAATTCCTTCAGACGACAAACCATTCGTATGGCGCAGAAATTAAGCTGAATAAAAAATTACCGCTCGGCAGCGGTATGGGGTCCAGTGCCGCAAGTGCCGTGGCGGCCTTGGTAGCGATAAATCATGCCACCGGAGATAAACTATCCAGAAAAGAACTATTACCCTTTGCAATGGAAGCTGAACGAATCGCTTGCGGATCAGCCCATGCCGATAATGTTGCGCCATCCTTACTTGGGGGTTTTGTTTTGATCCGCGATAAGGAAACGTTGGACATCATCAACATTCCAACACCGTCAGATTTATTTGCTGTTGTCGTACATCCGCACATTGAAATTAAAACCAGCGATGCACGGCAGGCCATGCGTAAAACACTTTCTCTAACCGATGCCGTAAAACAATGGGGCAATACCGCAGCGCTCGTAGCCGGTCTCATGAAAGAAGACTTTAATCTTATCAGCCGGTCATTGGAAGATGTTGTTGCCGAACCCGTGCGCTCCATTTTTATACCGGGTTATTATCAGGTTAAGCAAGCTGCCCTACAGGCGGGTGCGTTGGGGTGCGGTATATCCGGTTCAGGACCATCTGTTTTTGCATTGTGTCGAGGTGAGGTTAATGCACATGTTGTAGCAAGTGCCGTGCAGACAGCTTTTCAGGACATCAAACTTAAATCCGACAAGTATATTTCAGAAATAAACTTAGTTGGCGCACAGGTACTATCATCAGACTAAAAATCAGTAACCGTGAAGTATTACAGCTTAACTACTCCATCCCATAAGGTTTCCTTCCAACAAGCCGTAGTTTCCGGACTTGCCCCTGATGGTGGTTTATACATGCCGGAACATTTACCGGTATTATCAAAAGAATTTATTAGTCAATTACCGGTATTATCCAAAGAAGACATCGGATTTACTATTGCACGGTTGTTCATTGATGAAAGTGTTTCTGATAAAACACTCTATGAAATTGTCCGTGAAACAATCGACTTTGATTTTCCATTGGTTGCACTGGAAGAAAATGTCTACGCGCTGGAATTATTTCACGGGCCCACACTGGCCTTTAAAGATGTGGGTGCACGGTTTCTGGCTCGTATACTCCAGCACATCGCAAAAACTATTCACCAGGAAATCACCGTACTGGTAGCCACATCGGGTGATACCGGCAGCGCAGCAGCGCATGGTTTTTATAATGTGGAAGGAATACGCGTGGTAATACTCTATCCTTCAGGCATGGTGAGTGCCCTGCAGGAAAAACAATTCGCCACACTGGGAAAGAATATACAAGCCATAAAAATAGCCGGCACCTTTGATGACTGTCAGCAGTTGGTCAAACAAGCCTTTCAGGATGAAGAGCTACGCAAGACAAAGTTTTTAACATCAGCTAACTCCATTAACATCGCCCGGTTAATACCTCAATCATTTTACTATTTTTTTGCGTGGTTGCAACTTAGCACACCTAAACATGTAGTCTTTTCTGTTCCAAGCGGAAATTTTGGCAACCTCACAGCTGGTGTGTTGGCTAAGAAAATGGGATTGCCCATAGATGCCTTTGTGGCGGCAACCAATGTAAACGATGTCGTTCCCGAATATCTTCACACAAAAGTTTTCAAACCACGTGCATCAACGCAAACCATCAGCAATGCCATGGACGTTGGCAATCCCAGCAACTTTCCACGGTTGCTTGCCCTTTATGATAATGATTGGGACTACATCAGTAAAGAAATATACGGCTACGCATTTACAGATGCTGAAACACGAATGGCAATGCTTGATGTGTTTAACCAGAAAAAATATGTTCTCGATCCGCATGGTGCAGTGGGCTATCTGGGATTAAAAAAATACCTGGGGCGCAATCCCGATGCACAAGGTATATTTCTTGAAACGGCACATCCTTCAAAATTTCCGGATGTAGTGGAGTCGGCAATTCAACAACCCATTAGCATCCACCCTTCTCTGGCAGAGCTTGCCAATAAACAAATTCAATCCCTTTCGTGTACTTCCAATTTTTCAGATTTCAAAAATCTGTTGATGAAGCACTAAAAATTACTAACTACCAAACACTCGTCAGCCAAAACTTTTTACGATTTCATTTACATTAATTCTATGTAACGCTTATGTTAGCAGATCAAATGATCAGAAATAAAATTCAATAGTAATTAGTCATTCTTATGTAAACTGCCTCGGTGAAAACCGGGGCAGTTTCATTTTAAGCAAGCATCAACTAACTAACAGTTGTTCATGAGTAAACCAAAAACGCTGTTTGACAAAATCTGGGACGCGCACGTAGTGAAGCAAAAAGATGGGTATCCGGACGTGTTGTTTATCGACCGTCACTTCATCCATGAAGTAACCAGTCCGCAGGCCTTTGACGGACTACGCAAGCGAAATATTCCTGTATTCAATACGAAGCGCACTACCGCAACAGCCGACCATAACGTACCCACTAAAGATCAACACCTTCCTATCAGGGAAGCGCTTTCGCGGCACCAGGTAGAAACGTTACGAAAAAATTGTGCTGAGTTTGGTATAGAGCTTTACGATTTAGGGCATCCCTTTCAAGGCATTGTACACATCATCGGTCCGGAACTGGGGTTAACATTACCGGGCATGACCATCGTGTGTGGCGACAGTCATACCTCCACGCACGGAGCATTCGGAAACATTGCCTTTGGCATTGGTACCAGCGAAGTAGAGCAAGTGCTGGCTACACAGTGCGTGCTTCAATACAAACCTAAAACCATGCGCATTGAAGTGAATGGTAAACTTGGTAAGGGCGTGGTGGCTAAAGACATAATCCTGTACATCATCTCAAAAATTTCAGCCAGCGGTGCTACAGGCTATTTTGTGGAATATGCCGGCAGTGCCATTGAAAATTTATCGATGGAAGCCCGCATGACCATCTGCAACATGAGCATTGAAATGGGGGCGCGTGGCGGATTGATTGCACCGGATAGTACAACTTTTAACTACATCCGCGGACGAAAATTTGCACCGCAAGCTGAAGCCTTTGAGCAGCACGTAGAACAATGGATGGAATTAAAAACCGATGCGGGTGCTGTTTACGATAAAGTACTCACCTATGATGCAGCCGACATTGCCCCGATGATTACCTACGGTACCAATCCCGGTATGGGCATTCGCGTAACCGATCGTATTCCTACAGAGAATGAACTGAAAGAGATCAGCGAAAAAAATTCCTTTTCAAAATCACTGGAGTACATGGGGCTTGAACCCGGCTCACAATTGCTTGGCAAAACAGTCGACTATGTATTTATAGGTAGTTGCACCAATGCACGCATTGAAGATTTACGTTTAGTAGCTTCGATTGTAAAAGGAAAAAAGAAATCACCCCATGTAGAGGTGTGGGTAGTGCCCGGCTCAAAACAGGTGGAAGAACAAGCCCGCAAAGAAGGACTCGACAAAATTTTTGAAGCTGCGGGATTTGAACTTCGCGGACCGGGATGCAGCGCATGCCTGGGCATGAACGAAGACAAGATACCCGCTGGCAAATATTGTATTAGTACTTCGAACAGGAATTTTGAAGGGCGGCAAGGACCGAAATCCAGAACATTTCTGGCAAGTCCGTTGAGTGCTGCTGCCGCTGCAATTACCGGAAAGGTGACAGATGTGAGAGAACTATTATAATCGTTTGTGGTTGTTGGATATTCGTTGTTCGAAATAAAGTACAATGAACAATCCACGAACAACCAACAACGATGAACCAATAACGATAAGAATGAGTAAAGAAAAATTTCTAACACTTCAATCAACCGCTGTTCCGCTTGCGGTGGAGAACATCGACACGGACCAGATCATTCCTGCGCGTTTTTTGAAAGCCACCACGCGCGAAGGCTTTGGCGAAAACCTGTTTCGCGATTGGCGGTACGATGGTGACGGAAAACCCAAGGTCGATTTTGTTTTGAACAACCCAACCTTCACCGGAAAAATACTGGTAGCCGGAAAAAACTTTGGTTGTGGCAGCAGTCGTGAACATGCCGCCTGGGCACTCTATGACTATGGTTTCCGGGTGGTCATCTCCTCCTTCTTTGCCGATATTTTTAAAAACAATGCATTAAACAATGCTCTGCTACCCGTGCAGGTAAGTGATGCCTTCCTTAAAAATATTTTTACAGCTATCGAAAAATATCCATCGGCCATAATTGAAGTAAGCCTGGAAAACCAGTTTGTAAAACTTCCGGATGGAACAAAAGAGTCATTTGAGATCAATCCGTATAAAAAAGCATGCATGATTAACGGGTATGATGATATTGACTACTTGCTGAGTTTACAGGAAGAAATAAAAGAATTTGATTTCAAAAGCCGCGAGCCTCAAGCTACGAGTTACTAGTTAGAAACTCATAGCTCATGGCTAGCAGCTTATTAATACGTGATAAGGAAATGAAGAAAAAAATCACCATTCTCCCCGGAGACGGTATCGGAAAGGAAGTAACCACAGAAGGTAAGAACGTGCTTCAGCATATTGCTGAAAGTTTTGGGCACGAGTTCATCTTCACCGAAGCCTTAATCGGGCATGATGCCATAGAAAAAACCGGTACAGCCCTGCCTGATGAAACACTCGCGATGCTGAAAAATTCGGATGCAATTTTATTTGGCGCAGTAGGTCACCCGAAATACGATAACGATCCCACATTAAAAGTGCGACCAGAGCAGGGCTTGTTGAAAATGCGCAAGGAGCTTGGCTTATATGCCAACCTGCGCCCCATTAAATTATTCGATGAATTACTGCAAGCTTCCAGTATTAAACCGGAAATCTTAAAAGGTTCAGATATTTTATTCTTCCGTGAATTAACCGGTGACGTGTACTTCGGTGAAAAGGGAAGAAAAGAAGAAGGGAACACTGCATATGATTTGATGATCTACCATCGCTATGAAATTGAACGCATCGCCCACAAAGCGTTTCAGGCTGCACGTACCCGAAAGAAAAAAGTAACCTCGGTCGACAAAGCCAACGTACTGGAAAGCTCGCGCTTGTGGCGTGAAGTGGTACAACAAGTTGGGAAAGAATATCCGGATGTGACACTGGAACATCAATTTATTGATGCGGCTGCTATGAAACTCATTCAAAGCCCGCGCAGTTTCGATGTGGTACTTACCGGAAATTTATTTGGCGACATCCTTACCGATGAAGCATCACAGATTGCAGGGTCCATGGGCATGCTGGCTTCGGCTTCGGTGGGTGACACGGTTGGTTTGTACGAACCCATCCACGGCAGTGCTCACGACATCACCGGTAAGGGAATTGCCAACCCGTTGGCTTCCATTTTATCTGCGGCCTTGTTGCTCGACATTTCTTTCGGATTGAAAGAAGAATCGGAAGCCGTGATACAGGCTGTGGAACAAACCTTAAAGGCCGGCTACCGCACGGTAGATATTGCCGACAATACAACACCAAAAGAAAAAATTTTAAACACGATTACTATGGGCCGAAAAGTAATCGAACAATTAGCCCTCGTTTCTAACCCAATTACCAGCAACGAATAACGAGCAACCCAGAACGATACCCTATGAACAACAAAGTATACATTTTCGACACTACGCTCCGCGATGGCGAACAAGTGCCCGGCTGTCAGTTGGCTACAGAAGAAAAAATTACCATTGCCCGCGAACTGGAGTCACTCGGTGTTGATGTGATTGAAGCCGGTTTCCCGATTTCCAGTCCGGGAGATTTCCTTTCGGTGATTGGTATTTCGCGTGCCGTGAAAGAGCCGGTCGTCTGCGGACTGACACGAGCCAAACAAGAAGATATTGACGTAGCCGCAGAAGCCCTTCGTTATGCCAAGCGTGGCCGCATTCATACGGGCATTGGTTCCAGCGATGTGCACATCAGGCATAAATTTAAAAGTACACGCGAGCAGGTGTTAGAACAAGGTGTGTGGGCCGTGCAGTATGCAAAATCGAAAGGCTATGAAGTAGAGTTTTATGCCGAAGATGCCGGCCGTGCAGACCTGGCGTTTTTAGCACAGATGATTGAAGCCGTGATCAAAGTCGGGGCGGATGTAGTGAATATACCCGATACTACAGGATATTGTTTACCACATTTATACGGTAAGCGAATCCAGTATTTGTTTGATCACGTGAGCAACATTGATAAAGCCATCGTATCGGTGCATTGTCATAATGATTTGGGAATGGCCACGGCTAATACGATTTCAGGTTTGATCCACGGAGCACGCCAGGCAGAAGTAACGATAAACGGTATTGGTGAACGGGCCGGTAACACTTCGCTTGAAGAAGTGGCGATGACCTTAAAAACCCACCAGGATTTGGGATTGACCACCAACATTAAATCGGAAAAAATTTATGGCATCAGCAAACTGGTTAGTAAAATGATGCGCATGCCCGTGCAGCCTAATAAAGCCATTGTGGGTGCGAATGCATTCTCCCATTCATCCGGCATCCACCAGGATGGTTTCCTCAAACACGCGGAGAACTATGAAATCATTAACCCGGCTGATGTAGGCGTTCCGTGTTCTTCCATTGTACTTACAGCCCGCAGCGGCAGGGCTGCATTAAAACACAGGCTTGAAGTATTGGGGCACAAGATAGAAGGAAGCGAACTGGATATTGTTTATGAGAACTTCCTCATCGTGGCCGATGAGAAGAAACAAGTTAATGATCAGGACCTGGAAGTTTTAGCCTCCAGTATTCCGGTATTGGTAAGGTAAGTATTCGTCACAAACTTGTTTAACAATTTCCGAAAGCACATTTTTGTACGCATCAAGTGAGTACAAAAGTTCAATCCGTGTCAGGCAAATTGTATACCCTTTGGGTTATTCTTGTTTTTAGTTTTTTTATGATCATTTTCCTTCCCGGAATAATGATCCCCTTTTTATTGGGTAACCGATTCTCCTGGATAGGCTATAAATTTCTGTGGCTTTGGTCGTGGATATTCAGTAAACTCACGGCCATACGGTATGAATTGTACAACCGGGATAACATTCAAAAAGGGAAATCCTACATCTTCGTAAGTAATCATACCTCGTTTCTCGATATTCCAGGCATACGGCTTATTATCCCCGGAGAATTCAGGCCTATCGCAAAAAAAGAATTGTTAAAAATTCCGGTGTTTGGGTTCATTGTGAAAACGGGTACCGTTGTGGTAGACCGAAGCAGTCATGACAGCCGGAAAAAAAGCGTTGAATACGCCCGTAAAATTTTACAGATGGGAATTTCGATGCTCATTTTTGCTGAAGGCACACAAAACCGCACCCAGGAGTTGTTGCAGCCTTTTAAAGACGGAGCATTTCGTCTGGCTATCGATACCAAAACTCCCATTATACCCTTAGTAGTGATCGGTGCCGGCAAGCTTATGCCGCCCGGAAAACTTGATCTAAAACCTGGAAAAATAAAAGTTATTGCAGGGAAAGAGATTTCTGTTGAGGGGTTAACACCTGAAGACCAGCGTGAACTTAAACAAAAAACATTTGAGGTAATGAAACACATGCTGCAACAGAACCTTTCATCGAATTTAAACTAAAGCAAAACCGCCAAATATCTATATTGCTGATCTATGTACTATAAGATCAGCATAGCCTTACTTATCATCTGCATGACGGGCGTTCGCGCACAACAACTGCCCGATGGGTTTGTACAGTATTTACTGGCTGAAAATCTTGATCCGACCGATATGGTGTTGGCGCCTGACGGTCGGATATTCATTACTATTAAAAGTGGCAGTATTCGCGTTGTAGAAAATGATGTTTTGCTGCCGGGCACATTTCTCACACTTGAGGTAGATAATTTTAACGAGCGTGGCCTGGGCCACATGGTGCTTGACCCTGATTTTGAAATCAATAATTACTATTATGTCTTTTATACCGTTCCTGGTACCAATCGAAACCGCGTGAGCAGGTTTACCGCCAACGGAAACTTTACTCTTCCAGGTAGCGAAGTTGTATTGCTTGACTTGGATGTGATGGCAGGCGCCATTCACAATGCAGGCGCCATGGCCTTTGGTGCCGATGGCAAACTTTATATTTCTACCGGTGACGGGGCCAATGCCGGCAATTCACAGGTAATGACTAACCTGCTTGGAAAAATACTGCGCATCAATAAAGATGGAAGCATACCTGCCGATAATCCGTTCTACAACACTACCACCGGAAACAACCGCGCGATTTATGCACTAGGCCTGCGCAACCCATTCTCCATGGACATCCAACCCGGAACAGGGCGCATCTTTGCATGCGATGTAGGGCAAGCCAATTGGGAAGAGGTGAATGAAATATTACCCGGAAAAAATTATGGCTGGCCACTGATTGAGGGCATGCGCACAACCCAAACACCTCCGCCAAATTACCAGGACCCATTTTATACTTACAGCCACGATCAGGGTTGTGCTATTGTTGGTTCATCGTTTTACAATCCTGAATTAGTCACCTTTCCATCAGCATACGAAGGCAAATTTTTTTTTGCCGACTATTGTGGGGGATACATCAAAACCCTTGATCCGTTAACCACCACCGTTTCATCTTTTATTACCGGTATTAACCGGCCATTAGTTATCCGTGTAGCGGCCGATGGCTCTGTGTATTACATAGCACGTGCTGGCCTTGGCGGTGGATCAGAAGGCGATAATACCAGCACAAACAACGGCACGCTATGGAAAGTGGAGTATGTTGGCTCCGGACCACCGATTATTTCCAGTCACCCTCGCAATGCCCTGCACCCGGTTGGCGAACAAGCCCTGTTCTCAGTTATTGCCTCGGGTGTACAACCGCTCTTCTATCAATGGCAACTTAACGGAGTAAATATTACAGGTGCAACCACGCGCCACTACACTACACCCGAGGTTCAATTAACCGACAATGGAAATGCATACCGCTGCATCGTCAGCAATGCCTTTGGAAGTATCACTTCTTCAGCGGCACAACTAACTGTAACAGCCAATAACCGGCCTAACCCGGTTATCACAGCCCCGTTGCCTGATGATACATATATAGCCGGTAGTGTGCTAACACTCAGCGGGTCAGCAACAGACCCGGAAGATGGAGCTATACCAACCGATCAACTTCTGTGGAAGATTGATTTCCATCACGATGATCATACACACCCGGCACTGGGAAATACATCGGGCTTTTCAACGCTGGAATATATAATTCCTCAAATCGGTGAAACGTCCGACAACGTATGGTATCGCGTCTATTTGACTGCTGTAGACAGTGAAGGACTTAGTCGGACAGTATTCACCGATGTTTATCCTGAAAAATCAACCATTACCTTAAACTCCAATCCAACCGGAGTAACATTGCTACTCGATGGCCAACCCATTACAACACCGCTTACAATAAATAGCGTGGTTGGCATTACACGAACACTGGAAGCGCCTGCATTACAGACAACAGATGGTAAGCTTTACGTTTTTAATAGTTGGACAACTGCAGCCTTGAGCCGTCTGTTCACCTTTGACACTCCGGCCACAGCAATAACTTACACAGCAAATTTTTCGCAGTTACCAACCGGCAATGGCGATGGCTTAAAAGGATATTACTACTCCAACCAATCCCGGACATTTGACGGAGAACCCACGTTGATCCGCACCGATCCGGTTGTTGATTTCGATTGGGGCGGAGGATCACCAGTGCCCACAATAACAGCCGATAATTTTACGGTTCGCTGGCGAGGCGAAGTGTTGGCCCAGTTTACCGACACGTATACGTTTAGCGTGATTGCCGATGATGGTGTACGGCTGTGGGTGAACAATCAATTGATTATTGATAAGTGGATACCCCAGGCTGCTACCGAATGGAGTGGAGCGATTAACCTGACAGCCGGGCAGCGTTACGAAATGACACTGGAGTATTTTGAAGATGGCGGACAGGCTGTAATCAAGTTGCTTTGGCGAACACCTCAGTTGCAAAAACAGATTATCCCAACCACACAACTGTTTACCACCTTGATCACCATTACAGAATACATCAGTAACAATGCAGTAAAGGTTTACCCTACTGTTTTTGAAAATTCATTTCTGCTTGAAGCGCCATCGGAAAATATCGTGCTTTCATGGGTTTTGTTCAATGCGCTTGGACAACCGGTTTTAAAAAAAACCTTCACAGACAAACAGGTAGTTGAAGCGGGCGATCTACCGTCCGGATTGTACATCCTTAAAACTTCAACTAACTCAGTGCACCGCTTGATTAAAAAATAATTTACAACGGAACGTAAACCACCTTCTTCGTTTCAAAAAAATCCTCTTTAAAATAATCAGCAAGCTGGTAGAGCGCGTAGGGTTTTTTTAATTCAGCCAGTTCCTCCTCCAGGTCTCCTCCCTTGAGATAAAGTATCCCGTTATCCAATGTATGAATGGATTTCTTTTTTGTTTTGCGGTGTACCCAGCTATAAAATTCCTTTAATCGCGTAACCGCGCGGCTCACAATAAAATCGTATTCAGCATTAATTTGTTCGGCACGGATTTGTTCACCAGTTACGTTTTTCAAGTTGAGGGCAGCAGCAACCGCATTCACTACCGTAATCTTCTTACCGATGGAATCCACCAGGTGAAAATTGGTTTCCGGAAAGAGTATGGCCAACGGTATACCCGGAAAACCACCGCCTGTGCCTACATCAAGCACATCCGCACCGGGTTTGAAAGACATTACCTTTGCTATCCCTAGCGAGTGCAGTACGTGATTCACATAGAGGTTATCAATATCCTTTCGGGATATAACATTAATTTTTTCGTTCCATTCCTTATATAATAAACCAAGCTTACCAAACTGACGCGTCTGTTTGTCGGTTAACGAAAAATACTTTTGAATAGATTCAATGGATCCGGGCACTTAGTTCCAGGTTATGGGTGGGGTGGCAGCCTCATATTCATTTCCTTTCATATCGCGTACAAATACATGAAAGGTAATCGGATTTGAATGATCGGGAACTTCCTTCATCCAGACTTTTGAAGTAATAAAGTTGCGCTTGTCTTCCAATTGGTTTAGTGAACCCCGCCATGCAGGTTGATAAGCATAAACCTGTCCATTATAATGTTCGATCAAAAAAAGGTCATTCAGTAGGTCGCCCGCACGGTAATCCTGGTTAAAGTCCTGCAGCGCGGTAATCCTGATTTCTTCCACTGCATATTTTGGTCCCCAGTAACCAAATTCACAACTCAGGGCAAACGATTGTGATATACCCGCTCTTCCATCAGCTACGTAATCTAAAATAATGGGCAATACAACCATAACCAGGCTGTCGCCAGCTTGAAGTTGTGTCTGATCGGTTATCAGCTCAATCCGATCAAAAATATAATATGGTAATTTCTCGCAACATGATTCATACAGGGTTACAACCCACCACAGTGCAAAAATCGCCAGAACTTTCCGTACCATACTCGTTTATATGTGATCACGCTTATTCTTCACCATGTCGAACATCAACTCCCGCGCACGGTGTAATTGAGCTTTTACCGTACCGAGTGGAGCTTCAATTTCAACCGCTATCTCCTCGTACGACAACTCGTTGAAATAACGAAGCCTTACCAACTTTTGGTATTTCGGTGGAAGCTTATCCACGAAAACCTGAATAAGTTCTTCCTTTTGCGCCTTAATTGCCTCTTCCTGCGGATTCAGGTTTTCATCCTCCACATCAATAGACACCCCCTCACCATTGTCATCGGTAAAAGTATTGCTGATGCTTAGTGTGTTAAGTTTCTTCTTGCGTATGTGATCAATGGTATTATTAGTGGCTATCCGGAACAGCCAGGTAGAAAAAGTAAAGTCCTTTTTAAATCGGTGCAGGCTTTTGAATGCCTTGGCAAAGGATTCGATGGTAAGGTCTTCGGCATCGTCAACATTGCGCACCATCTTTAAAATCATATGGTACACCGGCCGCTTATACCGCTGCATAAGCTTGGCAAAAGCCTGCTCATCGCTGTTATTTACAGCTTCGTCAATCAGGCGAAAATCTTCCAATGCTTTTGATGAAAAACGGCCTTCTAGCTCTTCCATTGTACTTTTTTGGTTACTAACGCAACCGTACCCGTTGAAATATAGTAAATCGCAAAAAGAAAATCTAAAAGGGGTACTGCCAAGACCTCAAAATTGTGTCCAACTCTTTTAGAGAAGAGATGTACGGTACCCGATACAACAATAATCCGGATAATCAAGGCGCCCGGCACCCACCAAAAATCCGGTAAAAGGTATATCAGCAACCCGCCAAGGAGCCAACTCAAGAGGTGCGAAAGTGTAAATAAGCCTAAAATAAAGCGATGTTTAAATTTATAAAACTTGCCCACGCTTAAATGCCTGATTTTTTGCTGAACGAATTCACCTACGCTTTGTTTCGGAGTTGACAGTATAATCGCTGCAGGCGCTGTGCAAACGGCCGTGTTATTTCCTGACGCATGGCGATTAACGAAAAGATCATCATCGCCACCGGTTACCCCCAGGTACTCATTAAATCCCTTGTTTTGCAGAAAGAGCGATTTGCGATACGCCAGGTTTCTGCCCACACCCATGTACGGATTACCCAGCAAGGCAAACGAAAAGTATTGGATAGCCGTAAACAGTGTTTCGTAACGGATGAATAAATTCAATAAGCCAGGCTGTTTTCGGTAAGGTGAAAAACCCAGCACAAACTGTGTTTGTTCTTTAAAATTTGCCGCCATAGTCTGCACCCACGTGTCGCCAACGGGTCGGCAATCAGCATCCGTCAGTAAAATTATATCGTAGTGGGCAGCTTTTATGCCCAGTGTTAAACCATACTTTTTACCATTGGCATGCGGTGGTAAGTGTTCAACTTTTACAATGCGCAGCCGGCTGTCCCTTTCCGCTTCTTCGCGAAGAAAATCAAAGGTGCCATCGTTTGAACGATCGTCCACCACAATAACTTCAAACTGTGAATGGTTTTGCGCAAGCAACAGTGGTAACAATGCCCGAAGATTTTCCTCCTCATCGTGCGCACATACAACAACGGACACAGGCTCATGCGTTACCTCCGGGCTGGATTTCTGCTTTCTGGTTAATGCGATTCCGAAAGCAAAAAAGAAAATAAGCTGACAGGCAATGGACGAAAAAAAAAGAATCAGTAAGAAGAGCAATGCGCTGTAGGATTTAATTTAAAAAACCGTGCAAATATAAAGGTAGATTAACGCACAGAAAGGAATTTGCTTTAAACGCCTCCAAAATTTTACAAAGAGGTTTTTTAACCGGATAAGGGTATTTTTGCGCCAGCCTTACAACCGGCTTTTATGAACTTCTCACTTTCCGGAAAAGACCCTAAATCAGCCGCCCGAGCAGGGATACTCACCACCGCTCATGGCGACATTCACACACCTATATTTATGCCGGTAGGTACCGCGGGGTCTGTCAAAGCTGTGCATCAGCGCGAGCTGGAAAATGATATTAAAGCAGAAATTATTCTCGGCAATACCTACCACCTGTACCTGCGCCCAGGCATAGAACTGCTGCAAACAGCCGGTGGGCTACATGCTTTCAACGGATGGCACAAACCCATACTCACCGACAGCGGGGGCTATCAGGTATACTCCTTATCAGAAACCCGCAAAATCAAAGAAGAGGGTGTGACCTTCAAATCGCATATTGACGGCTCCAAGCACATCTTCACACCCGAAAACGTAATGGATATTCAGCGCGCTATTGGTGCCGACATCATCATGGCTTTTGATGAATGTACTCCTTATCCATGCGAATACAAATACGCCAAAAAATCCATGGAGTTAACCCATCGGTGGCTCGATAGGTGTATTACAAGAGTGGAAGCGACTAACCCCCGATATGGCTACGAGCAATCTCTGTTTCCGATTGTTCAGGGAAGTATTTATAAGGATTTACGAGAACAATCGGCTGAATACATTGCCTCAAAGAATCTTAGTGGTAACGCTATTGGAGGTTTATCGGTAGGAGAGCCACACGAAGACATGTATGAAATGACCGCATTGGTTTGCACCATTCTTCCACAAGATAAACCACGCTACCTCATGGGGGTTGGTACACCCGAAAACATTCTGGAGTGCATTGCTTTAGGCATTGACATGTTCGATTGTGTAATGCCCACGCGCAACGCACGCAACGGTATGCTCTTTACAACGGAAGGCATCATCAACATTCGTAATGAAAAGTGGAAGAATGACCTGTCGCCTATTGATGCTGCCCTGGGCGGGTATGCCAGTACCTTCTATTCAAAAGCTTACTTGCGCCACCTAATTATCAATAAAGAGATTTTAGGCGCACAAATTGCTTCTATACACAACCTTACGTTTTACCTGTGGCTGGTAAAGGAAGCAAGAATCAGAATTTTGGATGGTTCCTTTTCACCATGGAAAGCTGAAATGGTAAAAAAAGTAGCTGCCCGACTTTAATCGGTAAATGATAATATTACACGGTGAAACTTATCGACCGCTATATACTAAAGCAATTCCTTTCCACTTTCATTTTTGTGGTGCTTATGCTATTGGCGGTTATCACTGTAATTGACCTTACTGAGAAAACAGACAAATATGCCAAAGCGGGTTTAAACTGGTTACAGATTTTAGGTTACTATGCCGATTTTCTTCCATGGATTGCCGGACTGGTTACACCTGTAACCGTTTTTATCGCTGCGGTGTATATTACTGCCCGCCTGGCCGGAAGGACCGAAATCATTGCCATACTCAGCAGCGGTGTAAGCTTTAGAAGATTACTGGTTCCCTACTTTTTGGGCGCCATACTTATTGCGTCCATTAGCTTTTGGCTTAATGGATGGGTTATTCCCAATTCAAATAAAACACGATTAGCGTTTGAAATTGCCTACCTCAATAAAAATTCTAACCCCAACCTGCGCAACATTCATTTACAAATTTCACCTAACACCTTTATTTATATCCAAAGCTATAATAGCTCTACCGACAAAGGGTATCAGTTTACTATGGAACGATTCGATAATAACAGACTGATGGAGAAACTGACAGCCAATCGTATTGAGTGGGATACGGCAAAATCAAAATGGACGTTGCGCGATTGGAAATTAAAGCGCATTGAACTCGTTTTTGAAAAAGTGAAAGCAGATTCAGTGGGCGAAAAAATTACTTCCGGGCTGGCATTGGACACCACCCTGGTTATCCACCCTAAAGAATTCAAAAATGACTATCGGAAATTCGATGGCCTGACGATTTCCGAATTGAAAGATTACATTAAGACCCTTCGCTTTCGCGGATCAGCAGGTATTGAAACCTACGAGGTTGAGTTGTATACCCGGTATGCATCACCGTTTTCCATTTTCATTCTCACCTTTATGGGGGTTATTGTGTCATCTCGGAAAAGCCGGGGCGGAACGGGCTATCAAATTGCCATTGGATTTGCATTGTCATTTATTTTTATCATGTTTTTTATTCTGTTCAGATCATTTGCTGAAAGTGGTGCTTTGCCGCCTATGATTTCGGTTTGGATTCCATCCATCATTTTCGGAATCATATCCCTCTTCATGTACAAATACGTTCCGCGTTAAATGGCCACCACCACCGATTACCTCAAACTTCACTTCATTGTTTTTCTGTGGGGGTTTACAGCCATACTAGGCCTGTTGATTTCCATTCCAACCGTTGAAATGGTTCTTTACCGCACCCTGCTGGCAGCCCTGGGAATGGGCGCTTTTATATTTTGGCAAGGGGGTTCTCTCCGGCTGTCACAAGGCGACATCGTAAAATTACTAGTGATTGGATTTATCGTTTGTTTTCATTGGCTGGCCTTTTTCGGTTCAGCCAGAGTCTCCAACGCATCCGTAAGTTTAGTCGGGTTTGCCACCAATTCATTGTGGGCCGCAATACTTGAACCCTGGATGAATCGTAACCGAATAAAGAAATTCGAGCTGTTGCTTGGGGCTATCGTTATCGTTGGTCTTTACGTTATTTTTTCCTTCAACTTTGAATATAAACTTGGACTTGCACTGGGTATTGCATCTGGGTTTTCAGCCGCCTTGTTTTCTGTACTGAATGCTAAAATGGTAAGACGTATCGATCCGTATGCCATTACTTTTTATGAAATGGTGGGCGCATTTATTGCCGCAGCTCTTTTCCTGCCCGTTTACAAATACACCCTGGCTGAACAAAACAACCTAAGGCTTATACCAACCTCACTGGATTGGGTTTATATAGCGCTTCTTGCCTGGGTTTGCACGGTTTACGCATTTTCTATGGCCGTAAAACTGATGAAAAAGCTTTCTGTGTTTTTTATTCAGCTTACGCTAAACCTCGAACCCGTTTATGGAATCATCATGGCTTTGATTATTCTTGGCGATTCTGAAAAAATGGGGCTAAACTTTTATGCCGGAACCCTCATCATCATCAGTGCTGTAGTCGCCTATCCATGGCTTAAAAACAAATTTGATAAACCTGCTTTTATGCGCTAAAGATTCCCTGACCAATAAATGGTGCCAGGAAACTGATGCTTTAAATCAATTTGTTCCTCAAAAATACCAAACACGCTTGAACCTGATCCACTCATGCTGGCATATAGCGCTCCAGCATTATATAATGTTTCCTTAATCGAGGCGATCTCCGGAAATTTTTGAAATACTGATAGTTCAAAATCATTCTTTAGCCTATGCCGCCAACCTTGAATCCCTGAATTCAAAACAGTTCTGAGATCCATTTCAGGTTGTGCAGGCCTGACCATAGCGTAAGCATCGGCTGTTGAAACATGAATGTCAGGCTTAACTAAAACTAAAAACTTGCCACGCAGATTAACTTCAATCTCCTGCAGCACCTCACCCCTGCCAGAACCAATCATGGGTCTGTTTTCGATAAAAAAAGCACAATCGCTACCCAATTGTGCGGCATATACTTTTAGTTTTTCCAAGGATAAATTCAACTGAAACACCTGATTGATTAAACCAAGTGTTGATGCTGCATCAGAGGACCCTCCACCCAGCCCTGCTCCAGCAGGTATAATTTTATGTAGGTGTAAATTAGCCTCGCCAAAATTAAAATCCCGTTGAAGCAATCGATATGCTTTAACACATAAATTCTGTTCCGCATCACCTGCAATTGCAATGCCGGTGCTGGTAAATGAAAATTTGGCGGCAGGAATTAGTTCAAGAATATCGGTCCATGGCACCGGATAAAAACACGTTTCAATATTGTGATACCCGTCCGGTCGTCTAGACAGAATATGCAATCCAAGATTTATCTTACAAGAAGGAAACGTAACCATAGTTACCGGTTTACGGTTACCGGTTACCGGCAACAAGAAATCATTTATTTAGTAAGTCTTTCGATCAAATCTTCAGTGATACCCGTAGAAGAAAAACCACCATCGTGCATCAGGTTTTGCATCGTAACCATACGTGAATAGTCAGAGAACATGAGCACAATATAATTGGCACAATCTTCTGCTGTGGCATTCCCCAGTGGCGACATCATTTGCGCATAATCATAAAACACATCAAAGCCCGAAATGCCGGCTCCCGCGGTTGTTTTGGTTGGCGACTGTGAAATGGTATTCACCCGAACATTCTTTAGTTTGGCAAAGCGATAACCATAGCTTCGGGCAATCGATTCGAGTACAGATTTAGCCTGGGCCATATCGGAGTAATCCGGAAATGTACGCTGCGCGGCAATGTAAGAGAGTGCCAGTATAGATCCCCATTCGTTCATGGCATCTGTCTTCTCGGCAGTTTGCATTACCTTATGGAAGGAGAGGCCCGAAATATCGAGGGTCTTTAAAAACCAATCGTAATTCAGGTCGCCATACGCTTTATCTTTCCGTACGTTAGGACTCATACCAATAGAATGAAGCACGAAGTCAAGCTTACCACCCAATACCTCAACTGACTTTGTAAAAAGTGTATTTAAGTCCTGCTCAGAGGTAGCGTCTGCAGGGATAATCTCAGCATTACACATTTTGGCCAGCTCGTTTATTTTGCCCATGCGCATGGCAATAGGCGCGTTGGTCAGGGTGAAACTACCCCCTTCTTCTTTCACTTTAAGGGCTGTTTTCCATGCTATTGAGTTTTCATCGAGGGCACCGAAAATGATGCCGCGCTTTCCTTTTAATAAATTGTAGGCCATAGTTAAAAATTTTCTAAAAGTATTCTAATTCCGAATGACAGACAATAGGCAAAATCAACCCATAAAAAGCCAGCTAATCTTGCTTAAGCTTAAGATTTATTGCTAATTTTAACTACCTAAACCCACGAATTATGGATGTTCCTCATCAATTTCTCGACTCCTGGAGTCAGTATATGTATTTGGGGGCAATTGCCTTCATCGTTCTTGGCTTCCTTATCCTTGGCTATCATGAATTTCGTATTTTAATCATCAAAGACCTGAAGGAAAAATACGATTACGTAAACCTGAATGAAATCAAATACTTCTGGTATGCCATCATCGCCTTTATTGTTGCGGCCTTCCTGTTCTTTAACACACTGGCTACCGATATGATACACAAAAGCGGTATGACCTGGTTCTATGTCAGGTTATTCATCACCACCAGTTTTGCTATAATCTTCTACTTTATTTTCTTCAGCGCAGTGCGAATTTATTACCCTCGTTTTGTGGAGAAGCGTCTTCGCAAGTTGCGTAATAAGCCCAGGGTTTCTCCGGAAGGTAATGTAATGCGAAAACTTACTGAACAGGAGGAAGATGCCCACCTGGAGGAGAGCATGATTGAAGAAGAGCTCTTTCATTCGATTGATTATGATGTGTGGATTGATGAAAAAACAGGGCACAAGAAAATTGAAAAGTATTTTGCTTACCAACACTCAGAAGAATGTCCGGAATGCGGATACTTTACCTTTAGAATAGATCGCGAAGAACTTGAAAAGGCCCCAACCCTTGACGAGACCGGATTATTCATCAAGCATTTTCAGTGTAGCTATTGCAATCACCGGGAAGGGCGTGAACAGGTACTTGCCAAACTATCCACCAACGTTTAATAAATTGGAAATAAAACCTAACAGCTGCGGCAAAAATTTATCTTTGCCGCAGCTTTTTTATGCGCCCAACTCCAGAACAACCCATTGGTATTTTTGATAGCGGTATTGGTGGCTTAACGGTAGCCCATGCCATTCGAACTGAATTACCGCAAGAAAACATTATCTACTTTGGCGACACCGCTCACCTGCCTTACGGTGATAAATCAGAGGCAGCCATACAAGCTTACTCCGTTAAAATTGCCGATGCCCTCTTAAAGAAGGGGTGTAAAGTGATTGTTATTGCATGCAACTCGGCCAGTTCAGCTGCCTACGAGTTATTAAAAGAATATGCACGACATATAAAGATCATTAATGTGATTGACCCCATGATTGAACTGGTGGCAAATAGATTTGCCAATAAGCACATCGGGTTAATCGGAACCAAGCGCACCGTTCAATCAGGAGTATATGCCCGAAAAATTGAAGAATTAAATGAAGGGATAACCCTGCATTCGCTGGCCACCCCCTTGCTGGCACCCATGATTGAAGAGGGATTCTTTGATAATAAAATCAGTCACGAAATTATAGCACAATACCTGGCCGAGCCCGAATTGCAAAATATAGAAGCGCTAATTCTGGCATGCACCCATTATCCATTAATTAAATCAGAGATTAATGACTATTACAATAATCAAATGACCATTTTGGATTCATCGCAAGTAGTAGCCGTTGCACTACGGAAGTATTTAGACGAGGAAAAATTACTGAATTCATCAGGGGGTAAGCAACATGAATTTTTAGTCTCTGACTATACCGATTCCTTTGAGGCCTCAACACGTATTTTCTTTCAAAAAACGGTTCACCTGGAACGTTATCCGTTATGGAGCTAAGCTTAACCCATGTATTGTTTTATTCGAATTTCAGTAAAAAAATCCGCTTTAAATTGGCATTTTTATGAATTCATGAAAAGGCCATCAACTCAAATACGTTGTTAATAAGCATTTCAAATGAAGCATTTTTTAATCTTTAGTACAGTTTTAATCTTTTTCCTTAAGGCCAACCTGTCCCTTGGCCAGTCGAATGCCTATTTGGATAGTTTAGAGCGCGAATTATCGGGAAAAAAACCGGACACTGTGCGTGTAAGATTACTCTTGTCCCTTGCCAATTCCTATACTTTTAAAAATTTTAACAAAAGTCTGGCCTATGCCAGGGAGGCAACATTACTGGCTGATCAGACAAATAATAATGACCTGAAACTTAAAGCGCACCGGGACCTTGGATTAATTTTCAGCCTCGGAGGCGATTATACATCCGCCCTGAGTCATGAAACAATTGCCCTCCAGCATGGCATCGAGAAAAAAGACTCCACAGCAATTGGTAACAGCTACAGCAATATTGGTAACTATTACTACGAAATAGGTGTTTACGATGATGCTTATTTTTACCTGACTACCGCCTACAGTATTTTAAATAAGGGAATAATTTCGAAAGCCGATTCCATCCTCATGAATATTGTTATCCATAATGTGGGAAGAGTATTCAAGGAAATGGGACAATACGAAACATCCCTTCAACATTTGCGGCTTGCACAAAGGGTTAGTCGCAAACTTGGCGACAAAGAAGGTAATCCGTACGCACTGGATGAGATTGGAGACGTCATGCTGAGAATTGGCAAGTATGACTCCGCATTGCTTTACCTCCAACAGTCGCTGAAAGAAACAAATCATCTCCTTTCACAAAACCCGGAAAATATTGTGAAGGAACTTCGTACCAAAACCCTGATCAAAATCGCCAAGGTATATTCATCACTGAAACAATACGACAATGCCTTGGCCTATTATGACTCTACCTCACGTTTGCATGAACTCACCAATAATCAATACGGAATAGCTGAAGTTGAATTAGGACGAGGAACTTTATTTCTCAACAATCAAAATTATGTTGAGGCCGAAAATCATATTGACATAGCGCTTGAATCGGCAAAAAAAATAAATGCAAAAATTCTCGAAATCAATTGCTATAACGAATTGGCCAAACTATGGGAACTAAAAGGCGATTATAAACGATCGCTGGAATTCTTTAAAAAGCACAAATCACTAAACGATAGCCTGTTTAGTGAAGAAATGCAACAAAAGCTTTTTCGCGATCAGGTACGATTTGCCACCGCCTCAAAAGACGAACAAATACAATCGCTGACAAAACTGGAAGAATTCCGCAAAACGGAAATAAAACGACAGGAGTTTATTAGCAACGTACTCGTTGTGGTAATGGCGCTTGTAGTGATCTTGCTCGTAACGGTTTATCGCAGCGGGCAGCGAAGAAAACGAATTAACACCCTATTGTTGCAGCACCAGGAAGAAATGGAGAAGCGAAGTGTTGAGCTTGAACAGCTAAACCAGGTAAAGGATAAATTCTTCTCCATCATATCACATGACTTGCGCTCTCCGATTAGCGCGTTGGCTGGCCTGCTTGATCTTATGGACAAAGGAGCCATTCGAAGCGATGAATTGCCCATGGCGATTAAAGAACTAAGAATACGCTTCAACCATACCCGAACGTTACTCAATAACCTGCTGGACTGGACACTACTGCAAATGGACAAAATAAATTTGCAGCCTGCCAAGATCAGTCTTAAAAATCTGGCCGATGAGAATATTGAACTCATTCAATCCCTCCAGTCGAAAGAAATAAAACTGACCAATTCAGTTTCCGCAACCGCTTTTGCCCATGCCGATAGCAACACCATTAACCTGGTTATTCGAAACCTGATCAGTAATGCACTGAAATTCACCAACGAAGGAGGTGAAATAAAAATAGCTTCAGAAGAACAGAAAAGTGAGTGGGTAATTTCGGTTAGTGATAATGGGGTAGGCATGAAACCCGAAGTGGTAAACATGCTTTTCGATAAAATTAACCCCTACAGCACCCGCGGAACAGCCAATGAAAAGGGTACCGGCCTAGGTTTAATACTCTGCAAGGAATTTGTAGAGAAAAATAATGGCCGCATTTGGGTTGAAAGCCAGGAAGGCCGGGGCAGCACATTCTGGTTTACCCTTCCAAAAGCCTGAAACGCAACTTCCTTTTATTTCTTTTCCCCGCATAAGCATTCATCCTAGCCATATTGATGGGATGCTTGAATAACCGTAACTTTGTGCCTTAATGGAGCACCAATGAGTGATCAAATCCTTCACGAATGCGGAATTGCCCTGATCCGCCTGCGCAAACCTCTTTCTTACTACATCGAAAAGTATGGCACTACGTACGCCATGAACAAGATGTTCATATTAATGGAAAAACAACATAACCGGGGACAAGATGGAGCAGGGGTAGCCAATATTAAAATTGACCTGGAGGCAGGCCGCAGGTACATCAGCCGGTACCGTTCTATAAAACAACAACCCGTTGCCTCGCTGTTCAAGAAAATAGGAAAAAAGTATCGCAAGGCGCAAAAAGAAGGGAAAGAAAAATTCAGAAATGAGAAATGGCTAAAAGAAAACGTTGCCTTTACGGGTGAACTTTGGTTAGGCCATCTTCGGTATGGCACGCATGGCATTAATAGTATTGAAAGTGTTCATCCCTTTTTACGCCAAAATAACTGGCGTAGCCGTAACCTGGTTATGGCCGGCAACTTCAACATGACCAATGTTGATGAACTGTTTGACCTGCTCATCAGCATTGGACAGCACCCCAAAGAAAAAGTGGACACCGTAACCGTTATGGAAAAAATTGGTCACTTCTTAGATGAAGAAGTGCAAAGCCTTTTTGAACTCTATAAAGATAAATACAGCAATCAGGAGATTTCTGAAATTATTGAAAATGAAATTGATTTACACCGCGTTTTAAAAAGAGCCTGCAAGGATTTTGACGGTGGCTACGCCATGGCCGGATTAACAGGTTCAGGCTCTGCTTTCGTTGTTCGCGATCCGAATGGTATCCGCCCGGCCTATTATTATGCCGATGATGAAGTGGTTGTAGTGGCCTCTGAAAAACCGGCTATAAAAACAGCCTTCAATATCGATTACAATCAGATTGAGGAGATTAAGCCTGGCCATGCACTTATCATTACCAAGAGTGGAGAATTTGCACAGCACGAAATCATTAAGCAGGGTGAAAAAAAATCGTGCAGCTTTGAACGTATTTATTTTTCACGCGGCAACGATCCGGATATTTACCAGGAGCGAAAAAAGCTTGGCCGCCTGTTGGTTCCACAGGTTCTTCGGGCAATCCATTTTGATTTAAAAAATACCGTCTTCTCCTACATACCCAACACTGCCGAAACAGCCTTTTATGGTTTAATGGCCGGTGTTGAAGATTACCTGATCAATAAACAGAAAGAAATAATTCTGGAAGGAAAGCCATCGGTAGATCCCATTGAAGATATACTTTCATTTCGACCTCGAATAGAAAAGATTGTATTAAAAGATGCCAAATTGCGAACCTTTATCACGGACGATCAGCACCGCGATGACCTGGTGGCTCATGTTTACGACACTACCTACGAAGTAGTAAACCGGGGAAAAGACACCCTGGTAGTGATTGATGATTCTATTGTACGGGGAACAACATTGGAGAAGAGTATTCTTACCTTACTGGACAAACTCGGGCCTAAAAAGATCGTGGTCGTTTCCTCCGCCCCTCAAATACGCTTCCCTGATTGTTACGGTATTGACATGAGCCGCATGAGCGACTTCGTGGCATTCCGCGCCATGATTGAACTTCTTAAAGACCAGGGTAAAGATTACCTGCTGGGCGAAGTGTATGATCGATGCTTACAATCAACGGGCGGAGAAAATCATGTAAAGCAACTTTACGATCAGTTTACAAACGATGAGATCTCATCCAAAATAGCCGAGATCATTCGTCCTAAATCAATCCATGCCGAAGTAGAGGTAGTGTTTCAAACAGTTGAAAATCTGCACAAAGCCTGCCCCGGACACCTCGGGGATTGGTATTTTACCGGCAACTACCCCACACCAGGAGGTATGAAAGTTGCCAACCGGGCTTTTGTTAACTACATGGAAGGAAAACTCATCCGGGCATATTAACCTGATTCTTGTGGACAAAAAGCCTTGTGCGGCTTTCACTTTAGCATCCTAAAGTTTGTTACTTTAGTAGTCAACATTAATGCTATGAATTATTGGCTACTGAAAACAGAACCCGATACCTATTCCTGGGCAGATCTGGTTCGGGATAAAAAAACCGTGTGGGATGGCGTAAAGAATTTCCAGGCACGCAAAAATATGAAAGCCATGAAAGCGGGAGATAAAGTTTTTATCTATCACACAGGCACTGAAAAATCTGTGGTTGGTATCGCATCGGTGAAAAAAGAAGCCTATCCCGATCCAAAGGATGCAGCATGGGTGGTGGTTGAACTTGTACCCGATAGGCCATTGAAAAATTCTGTTGCACTGGCAACGGTAAAAGGTGATAAAAAACTATCCGGTATGGCGCTTGTAAAATACGCGCGGCTTTCGGTTCAGCCGGTTAAAACTGAAGAGTTCGGCAGAATACTTGAGCTTAGTGAGAAGACATGATTCAGCAAAAAAACAGAGTTCATTTTTTACTTCTTGGCATTTTGCTGGCGAGCCTGCAGGTGTTTGCGCAACTGCAACAACCGGCCCGTTTTGAAAAAGAACGTAAGTTTTCTGATGAGGACTTTACCATTATCTCATTAAAAGAAGACGGGCTTGCTTTGATTAGGGAAAAGAACAAGTATAAAAGCGGAAACAAAACATGGGAAGTCATTTTACTGGACACTGCACTGCAAGAAAAGCAAAATTTTGACCTGGAGATTGATCAGCGAAAAAACCTTATCGGGTATGAACAGGTGGCAGGATCACTATACCTGCTTTTTAAGGCAGGTGAAAATTTTAAGCTCGCATTAGACCTGATCGGTATTAATCTGAAAGATGCAGAAATCAGCCGGTATGAAATTAAAACAGAGCTAAATCTTCAACTCACCCATTTCATAAAAGTTGAATCCAATTTTGTACTGGGTGGATATGTTAATAGTGAACCCGCGGTTTTACTGTACAACACCTTAACCGATAATACAAAAGTGTTGCCGGGTTTTTTTCAAAAGCAAACTGAACTGGTTGATCTGCGACCCAATCAAAATCAAACTTTTAATACTATACTGGTTGACCGCAGTGATCGCGATCAACGAAAAATAGTTTTCAAAACGTTTGATGCAACAGGTATAGAACTGTTAGAAGATGCTGCACCCATTGAAGACCGCTATTCTTTACAAACCAGCATAAGCAGCACATTGATTCAGGAAGACATGATGGTGTTGGGCACCTGGGGATCAAAAAATTCCAAACAATCCAATGGATTCTATGCACTGGTAATTGATCCCTTTACTGATCAACCGATAAAATTTACTGCCTTTGGCGAGCTGTCAAGCTACCTGGATCAGCAATCACCAAAGCGTGCCAAAAAAATAAAGGAAAAAACAAAGGACGCAATTAACGAAAAGCGCATACCCGATTTTGTTAACTACGTAATGCCTTACCGTATAGAAGAGCGACCCGATGGCTTTATTCTGTTGGCTGAAACGTATATACCCTCTACCAATGTAAACCGATACCCCAACAACTATCCATACGGCTATACACCCTATCCGTATTATTCACCCTTTTGGGGATATTACCCGGGCACATACAATCGTCTGTACAATCCCTACTATGGATATGGCCCCAATACAAGAAATACAGATGAAATCAAGGGGGTGCAGTCGGTATTAATTGCCTTCAATCCAAAAGGAGCGGTGCTCTGGGATTACAGCCTTAAACTTGACGACATCCGAATAAACTCACTCGAACAAATTACCGATTTCCATGTTGATGGCAACAGGGTAATCATTCTGTATAAGAAGGAATCTGAGCTAAAAGGAAAAATCATTACTTTAGGTGAGAACGAAATCAAAGAATTTGACGAAAAAATCAAACTCACTAATGATGCCGATGAAATCCGTTCAGAAAATAGAACGAACGGACTGGTAAGGCAATGGTATGGTAATAATTTCTATGTATGGGGGCAACAAACTTTACTCAATAAGGAAAGGCGTGGCGAAGGGAATCGACAGGTATTTTATATTAACAAGATTACATTTCGTTAAGTTTTGTTTGGTAGTATTTCTTTACCCTGCTCATGCACAGCTTCGGGTTCATAAGGCAATTGAGGTTCCCTTGCTTAGAAATGAATCTACTTTCAATATTGTATCAGTTAATTCAAATGGCCTGATTCTTTTTCGTCAACTGAATCAACCTGAATCAACCATTCAATTTATTCATGTTGATACTGCATTTCAGCAACGATGGGCAGGCCTTCTGCCAATCGAAAAAAAATATACCTATTCAAACCACTATGTAAATAATAATTTCGCCTATTTTCTCTTCCATCATCGTGAGTTTGCCGATATCAGTTTCCTGGTTTATGAAATAGATCTGGCCACCGGTAATTTTAGCCGTTACGTTGTCAATAATTACATCCCCTTTCTCCCAACTCATTTTAAAGCTACTGAGCGAGGGCTGCTTATAGGAGGTTACTTCATTGGGAAAATTCCGGTTGTTTTATTCTTTGATTTTATAATCGCCAAAAGTAAAGTATTGCCTGCCCTCTTTAATGAGCCTGGAGAATTGTTGCAAATCAATACTTCCGATGATGAGTCATTCAGTATATTAATAAGTTCCAGAAACACCCAGCGACAAAAAACATTATGGATAAAAAACTATACCCCTTCAGGAGAACTTATTCAAAACAAAACATTAAATCCAACAGAAAACCAGAGTTTGTTATTTGGCCAGATTACCTCCCTACCCGATGGCAGACAGTTTATTGCCGGCACTTATGGCAACAGAAACTCTGATTTTTCAAAGGGTATTTTTATTACCCGCCTGGAAAACGATTCAGAAGTAACGCGATACTATCCCTTTTCAGAACTGCAGAATTTTTTCTCCTACCTTAAGGCACAACGGGCTACCCGTATTAAGGAACGCATTAACCGAAAAACAGTAAAGGGTAAAAAAATCCGGTTGCAATATCGCTTTTTAGTCAACGAATTTATTGTGCACAAAAACGAATTTATACTTTTAGGTGAAGCGTTTTATCCCGTTTACAAATCAATGGATCGTGGTTATATGGGTGGAGGATTAGCACCAGGAGGGGTAGTGTTTGATGGCTATAAATACACCCACGCGGTAATTATTGGCTTTGATCAAAATGGGGAATTGCAGTGGGATAATAGCTTCGAAATAAATGATGTCAAATCTTTTACACTTGAACAATTTGTCAGGATTGACATTCAGCAAAACAAAATCGTTCTCTTTTATCTCTTTAATAACAAACTGCGGTACAAAGTCATTCAAAATAACCAGTTATTAGAACAGGTTGAATACGATACCACAGGTCTGAGCAGCCAGTATTTTAACGATGAAGAAGGCCTTGCCTCCCTAGACTACTGGTATGACGGCCATTTTACTGCATCAGGCACAAAGCAAACTTCATATCGAAGATGGGGAAAGCAAAGCCGTAGAGTTTTCTTTGTTACCAAATTAAGCAATCGATAAGTTTGGTCGTGATAAATCTGCTATATTTGCCATCGGCTTATGCAGAAGAAACTCATCCTCGACTCCGACCTTCTTGACATTACCCTTAGCCGTCTTTGCCAGCAGCTTATTGAAAATCATCAGTCTTTTGAAGAAAGTGTAATTCTTGGCCTCCAGCCACGGGGTATATTTCTGGCCGAGATCATTCACAAAAAGCTGGAAAAACTTATCCGAAAAGATATTCCGATGGGATACCTGGATGCCACCTTTCATCGGGATGACTTTCGCAGAAGAGAAATACCCGTAAAAGCAAGCGAAGTAAGAATACCCTTTATCATAGAGGGAAAGAAAGTTATTTTGGTTGATGATGTGCTGTTTACCGGGCGAACCGTACGGGCTGCCCTGGATGCCATGATCGCCTTTGGCCGACCGGCAAAAGTTGAACTCCTCGTTCTTATTGACCGAAGGCATAACCGCGACCTGCCCATTGCCCCCGATTATGTAGGTCGGACAGTAAATACGCTTTCAACGCAAAAAGTATTAGTTGAATTAGAAGCCCAAGGGCATGAACAAAATAAAATCTGGTTGATAAATAATAAGGATTAGCATGTCTAAATTAAGTCAAAAGCATCTTCTGGGAATAAAAGATATAACACCTCAGGACATTCAATTGATTTTTGAAACAGCCGATACCTTTAAAGATGTTCTAAACCGACCCATTAAAAAAGTTCCTTCCCTGCGCGACATCACCATTGCCAATATCTTTTTTGAAAACTCTACCCGCACGCGGTTATCATTTGAACTCGCGGAAAAAAGACTGTCAGCCGACATTGTAAATTTTTCGGCCTCCACCAGTTCAGTAAAAAAGGGGGAGACCCTGCTGGACACAGTCAATAACATTCTGGCCATGAAAGTAGATATGGTGGTGATGCGCCATGCCAGTCCCGGTGCACCCCATTACCTGGCCCGACACATCAAAGCGAATATCGTTAATGCAGGTGATGGTACGCACGAGCACCCCACGCAAGCATTACTGGATGCCTATTCCATTCGCGAAAAACTGGGAGATGTTACAGGTAAAAAAGTTGCCATTATTGGTGATATTCTTCACTCGCGCGTAGCCCTCTCCAACATTTTTGCGCTCCAGAAGTTAGGCGCCAAAGTTATGGTATGTGGGCCGCCTACCCTGCTTCCAAAATTTATTGCTCAAACTGGTGTACAGGCTGAAACCGATGTGCGAAAAGCACTCGAATGGTGTGACGTAGCCAACGTATTGCGCATACAATTGGAGCGGCAGCAAATCAAATATTTTCCATCCCTGCGGGAATATGCCCTCTACTACGGTATTACTAAAAAAATGCTGGACGACTTGAAGAAACCAATTGTTTTGATGCACCCGGGGCCTATAAATCGCGGAGTTGAACTCAGTAGCGATGCAGCCGACTCACAGCATGCCATAATCCTGGATCAGGTAGAAAATGGGGTTGCCATTCGAATGGCCGTACTTTATTTGCTGGCGGGCTCAGCCAACTAGTTAATTCTTTTAACAATTCCTGTTTTTCATACATCGGCAAGCCCAACGGGCAGTTTTTCTTAACTTTGCCCACTAGCTTAATGTACCTCCATGCACTACTACAACTCTATTATTGAAACCATTGGAAATACTCCCCTGATTAAACTCAACAAAATTTTCAAAGGAGTACCCGGCACGTACCTGGCTAAAGTTGAATACTTCAATCCGGGAAATTCCATGAAAGACAGAATGGCCATAAAAATGGTAGAGGATGCAGAAGCGGCCGGCTTGCTTAAACCAGGCGGAACAATTATTGAAGGTACTTCCGGAAATACCGGCATGGGGCTGGCGCTTGCCGCATGTGCCAAAGGTTATCGTTGCATCTTCACAATGGCTGATAAACAATCGCAGGAAAAAATAAATATTCTGAAAGCCGTAGGCGCAGAGGTTGTTGTTTGCCCCACAAATGTTGAGCCTGACGATCCGCGTTCATACTATTCTGTAGCACGAAAACTAAACAAGGAAATACCAAATTCCTTTTATCCAAATCAATACGATAACCCATCAAACACAAAAGCACATTACGAAACAACCGGACCTGAAATATGGAAGCAAACTGAAGGTAAGATTACCCATTACATTGCTACCGTAGGAACCGGTGGTTCCATGTGTGGTACTGCTAAATTCCTTAAAGAGCAAAACCCAGCCATAGTTTCTGTCGGTATTGATACCTACGGTTCTGTCTTTAAAAAGTACAAAGAGACCGGAATTTTTGATGAGAATGAAATTTACCCGTACCTGACAGAAGGGTTTGGAGAGGACATACTCCCGAAGAATGTAAACTTTGATGTGATCGACTTATTCATCAAAGTTACCGATAAGGATGGCGCGTTAATGACACGCAGACTGGCCCGTGAAGAAGGAATGTTTGTGGGTTGGTCATGCGGCTCAGCCGTACATGGCGCACTGGAATATGCACGGGAGAATATGAAGAAAGATGATGTAGCGGTTATTCTGCTGCCAGATCATGGTACACGCTACCTGGCCAAAGTATATAACGATCAATGGATGAAAGACCACGGCTTTTTAGAAACCAAAACATTCAGTACAAAGGCCAGGGATATCATTAGTACGCGTAATGGAAAGGAAGCACTCGTTACCGTGCAACCTAAAGCAAAGATTAGTGAAGTTATCCTCATGATGAACCGTGAAGGCATTGATCAGATACCCGTTACTGAGAATGATCAATTTATTGGCAGTGTAAGCGCTTCCAGCCTGCTTGAAAAGATGATTGAAGATCCTCAGCTTCGTGAAAAAGTAGTGGGTGATGTAATGGACAAGCCTATGCTTTTTGTAGCACCTGATAGTACACTGGATGTACTGTCATCCCTGCTAAATAATAAAGAGAATAAAGCTGTGCTTATCAGGGATGAAGCACAACGTGTTCATATTATTACCCAACACGACCTGTTACGGGCAATGTCCAGCTAACAGGCGAGTTAAATGAATATGGCGAGGGGCTGGATTACAATTGCGCTGATTTGCTGGGTTATTCTGCAGGTAACATATGCTCAAACACCTTTACCCGACAGTCTTTCACGGTTTTCGAAAATTCCGCAAGACAGCAACTATGTAATTGCATTAAATAAACTTGCCACCGATGTGTTGCGTCATAATCCAATTGCTTCCAGAAGAATTGGGCAACATGTTTCTGAAATAGCACGTGCCATACAGTTTACAAAAGGATATGCCCGCGCGCTTACCGTAATCGGAAATTCGTATTGGTCGGAAGGCGTGTTTGAACTGGCTCAGGAATATTATTTTCTGGCTGCACGCGAATACCAGGTTGCTGGCGATTCCGTAGGTTGGGGGCAGACCTACAATAATATAGGTGAAGTTTATAAGCGCCTGGGGGAACCCCAAAAAGCCCTTGAGTTTTTGTTACATTCTATCGAGTTAAAAAAGAAAGACCTAACTACCCGGGCCATAACCTACTATAACATTGGTGAACTTTACTACGGCATCGGTGATTTAAAAACGGCAGTAACATATTTTGAAAATTCGTTATCACAGGCTCTCCGCGATAATAACAAGCGGGTTATTGCTTACAATTATATGGGTTTTGGATTGGTTAACCTGAAGCAGAAAAAGTACGAAAGCGCTTTGGATTATTTCGTTAGAGCTGAAAAAATCCTGAAGGAAATTGGTGAAATACGAATGCTTATTTTGGTCTATCATCACCTCACCGATACCTACCGGAAACTCAAACTTTTTGAACGAGCCGAACGCTACCTGAACCTGGCTAATGAAATGGCAGCCTTCATAAAAGCAACTGATCTTATGGTAGTGAATTACTCTAAGAAAGCCGAACTTGATTCCGCTCGCGGTGATTATGCCAAAGCATTACAAAATCTGTACCGGTACAATACATTAAAAGACAGTGTGTACAACCTGAACAAAGCGGAACAAATTGCCCGCTTACAAATGGTTTATCAAACAGAGATGCAGGAAGCGGAAAACCGACAACTAAGATTTGAGAAAAATTTCAGGGAAGTCAGGCTGAGGCAACAACAACAGATTATCATTGCCATTACCATTGGTCTTCTGATAGCCGGGATTTTAGCCTGGGTACTACTGGTACAACGAAGAAGAATTTTAACCGTAAATGCCCTGCTCAAAAGTAAGAACGATGAAATTCAAAGTCAGAAAATGGCTATTGAATTACAGGCTTCAACCCTGAAAAAACTCAATGAAGATCTTCAGGAACTGAACAAAAATCTTGAAACAAGAATTGATGAAAGAACCCGTCAACTTACGCTTCAAAATCAGAAATTAACCGAGTATACGTTTGTAAATGCACACAAACTAAGAGCACCGGTGGCTAGTGTGCTGGGTTTGATAAGCCTTATGCACCAAGCCGATGCAAACGAAAAGGAAATTATTTACCAACACCTTAAAACCTGTGCCGAACAGTTGGATACTATTACCCGGGAAATCAGCCGCACACTGGAAGCCGGCATAATAGAAAATGAATAAGCCCTCTCGCAAGGGCTTTATTCTTTTAGTTTTCAAGAATTTCAATCTCTACGCGCACATTATTTTGTGCCTGGGTGTGCAATTTATCAACAACAGGTTTTTTTCCGCCCCATGCCTTAACGTGCATACGTTTGGCTTCAATGCCATTGGCTAGCAAATAATCACGAATAACTTCTGCCCGTTCCTGCGATAATTTCTTGGCTGATCCAAACCCTTCTTTGGTATCGTTTAATGAAAAAAAGTTGTCTGATTTTTCACTCTTTGAAATAATCTTGCCTGCTGCATTGCCATTTGTATGGCCGTGTATCTTAATCTTATACTTAGGATTTTCATTGAGCATTTCCAAAAGGCTATTCACCTCCCAGCGTGATTCAGGACGCATAACGCCCGCATCTTTAAAGAAGTATACATTATACATAACCGCGATATCGCCCTTCTGTAACCTTACCAGATCAAATGGAACAACAATGGAATTGTTATCCATACTAACTCCCTCCCCTTCCGGATTATTAAAATTAATATCCTTTTGCGTTTTGCGATAGCCAAATACTTCACAGATAAGCGAAACATTGCCCGATGTGTTTCCTGGTGATACTACACGAACAGCTTTATTGCCTTCATAGGTTCCAAGCTTTTTGATGCGCTCCGCATCAATTACATCTACATCACCGGTAATAGCTTCTTGGTTATCTGCGCGATACAATTTAAAGAAGAAACTTCTCGCCTTATCATCGATAACACCGGCCTGTTGATTTTGACTACTACTTAACTCCTGCGTAACTACAGCTTCTTTTTCATCTTCTAACACTGGAGTTAACTCAATTTCCTCTCCTGCCTCTGAACGTTTAGTAACAAGCGAAGCCAGAGACTGATTGGCCGGTGTATCCGCAACCGGAATAGTTTCAATATTTTTTCGGGTTACCGGATTGATATCTTTTCCTGAAGAAGTTGCTGTGGCATCTCCACCCAATGGGCCGCTGTATACCCAGGTATCATTATAAGGCGAGCTACCTTGCAATTTCAAGGCTTCTTCAATTGCTTGCCTTTTATCATTCGTCTTCAGAATGTAAACATAGTACAGGTTACGCGAGGGGTTAATCTCATACTTAACCGTGAACTCTTTTGATGCCTGATTGGAAAATTTTATGGCGTTCTTTTTAATCTCAAATGCGCCAATTACCACATAATTAGGGTATTGCGGATCGGGCATCTGACCAGGGGCTTTAAATGCTGACTGAATAATCAGTAAACCTAGTAAGGCAAAAAAATAGCACTTCTTCATATTGACAGGGTTTATTAACAGGTACAAAGGTATACCATGTTAAATTTATAATTAATTAAATCAATTTAAAACCTTACATATCAGATATTTATCACTTTGATACAACTTCAAAGTGAATCTCAAGGGTTTCTCCGGAATCATCGACCAAGGTCAGCAGGTGCCTTCCCTCGCCTGGATTCAGCGAAAATCGATGACTTTTGAGGGTATTTCCTATGTATTCATCATTCAAATGCCAAAAAACCACAGCCTTAGGATTTCGATGGGCTAGCTCAAAAACGGAATTTCCCGGGGTACCGTCCAAGTCCCGTGGTATAAAAAGTCGGGTGTTTTGTTTTGGATAAACCATCTCCATGGCCCTCAAAGCCGTAATGGCCTCACAGCCAGGCTTAAATGGGGGCAATATTTTATACGAAATATTACGGATCCTGAAATAATGCTCTTGGATAGGAGGCAATACAAACCAGTTGCTTTCCACCATTTTATCCTCTGTTTCACAGTTCAGGTGTACGCGGTACCGCTTATCCAAGGTTAGGTGAATTTTTTTATGCTGCGAACACGACCTTACCGCAAGGCCCTTTGGACTTATCCAGGTGGTGTCGGCCTTTTCACAATACTCACCCATGCGAAAACCACTTTTTGAACATACCAGTATCTGCTCCATTTCCAGGTAGGGCTGCTGAAACCAAGCATTACCCTGAAGCTGAGAAAAAATATCAAACATGATGGGGGCGGCTGTTTCCGTACCGGTGAGGCCTGGCCTGCCTTCTCCATCGGCATTGCCTACCCACACCCCCACAGCATATTGCGGAGTAATGCCAACAGCCCAACCATCGCGAAAGCCAAAACTGGTACCGGTTTTCCAGGCTATTTTTTTTGCACTGTAAAAGTTACGCCAGCCCGACTCTTCGCCTGGTCGGTATACTTCTTTTAACACATCAATAGTTTGGTAGATTGCCGAAGCGCTTATCAAACCCGATGGCCCAAGACGGGCTGTTGACACTCTCTCGTCATGAGTTTGAATGTAAGATGGACTTTGATAATCTGCATTGGTGTACTTCAGGTTTTCAGACCGCGTAAAATACCGATTTAAAACGCGTGCCATAGAGGCGTACATACCGGTGATGTCCCATAACTTTCCTTCGGCACCTCCCAATATCAAAGCAAGGCCGTAGTGATCGGGAAGTCTGTTCAAAGTAGTCATGCCGACATCTTTTAACAAGGAATGAAATTTTTCATAACGATACTGCTGAAGCATATAAACGGCCGGAATATTTAGCGAACGAATTAATGCTTTGTCGGCAGGTACAGCGCCATCAAACTCACGCTTAAAGTTTTTCGGGGCAAAGCCATTAATCACTGTTGGAACGTCCGGTACCAGTGTAGTCTGCAAAATCTTTCCTTCATCGAGCATGGCTGCAAACAGAAATGGTTTTAAAATGCTTCCAGTACTTCTGGGTGAGCTTATAATATCCACTTCTTCACCATGATAACCCGAATGATCGGCCTGTGTATTGCCTACGTAAGCCACAACATTTCCGGTTTCAACTTCCAATACCAACGCTGCAGCATTATAGATTTGATTGCCGGCAAGTTGCTTGTAATGATCATCAATGATTTGCTCCGCCCTGCGTTGTATACTTGCCTCCAATGTTGAACGCACCCTTGTTTGTTCCAGTCCATCACGCGTTATGCGTTGAATCAAATGACGTGCATGACGTGGTAAGGATGTTGGCTCATCCGGTATTTGCTCTTCTTTGGCTAACTGGCAGCTAGCTTGATCAAATACACCAGCCTGTTGAAGCTTGTCGAGCAGGGCATTGCGTTTTGCCAATAACCGCTCTCTATTTTTACCCGGATGGATCAGTGAGGGTGAATTCGGCAACACGGCAAGCAAGGCTGCCTCCGCCCAGGAAAGTTCATCTACATCACGACCGAAATAACGCCAGCAAGCAGCTTCAAGCCCTACCACATTGCCACCAAACGGTGCATGTGAAGCATACAAAGCCAGTATTTCATCCTTTGAATAGCTAAACTCCAGTCGGGTGGCCAGTACTATTTCAATAAGTTTTTCACCATATGTCCTTCCCTTTCCCTTTCGGGATAACCGGATAACCTGCATGGTGATGGTGCTTCCGCCACTAACTACTTTACCAGCTTGCAGATTCTGCCGGATTGCCCGGGCGAAAGCGCGAGCATCAATTCCCCAATGACTAGTAAACCGCTTATCTTCATAATGAATCAGTGCCTGCTTAAATTTATCAGGTACGGTATCCAATTGCGGGAATCGCCACTGACCGTCCCTGGCGATGGTTGCTGCCAGCAACTCTCCTTTGCGATCCTCAAGCACGGTACAGTATGGATCATGGAATAATTTATCGGGTAATAAAAAATAATAGATGATTGAGGCAACAACCAATACACCGCCTCCAACAATTTTCTTTTTTCGGGAGAATGTCATTTACGGAAGTCGGTTGGCATGACGCGATGCCAAAAGCCATTTCTTATGCTTAAATACATATACTTCGGTATAGAGCAAACGCAAATCGAAAGCATTGCCATTATTAATGCCTGAGAACTTACCCGTACCCGTAACAATTGCTGCATTTTTATATAACCTGACTTGCGCGTTTTCAATCTGCACATCACCATACACCAACTTACCCGACCTAAGGTCTTCCAAAACATCCTGCTTGGATTCGGCCCAGCCATTGGAGTGGATATACATCAGATCATCATCAAGAACGAGGTTGAGTGAATCTACCTGTTTATTGATCAGCCAGACAAATTTGCGTTGCGAGAGATCCAGTATTTCTTTTTGCCTTGCCGTTTGAGCAGTTGAGGTGTGGGTAATAAAAATTAATAAAAAGAATTTAATCGCGCAGAATACGCTGATTTTCACTGATGATCTAAAAACCATAATCCATTCGTCTTTTAAAATAAACACTGATGTATTGTGTCAACCTTTGGTGATTTAGTGCTTTGGTGGCAAAAGGAACATAAATTATTCGGCCACAAAAACACTAAAACACCAAACACGCACCAAGTCCACAACAACTTCTAAATTCCAGAAGCCTTCACCACCTCAACAACCTGTCCTTTTCTGCGGCCATAAATTGATCGGTCGTACATAGCCTCACAACTTACAGCCGGCAAATAATAGGTTCCCACATAGCTAGCCGTAAGCATCACCTGAAACGTTTTTCGCTGGTTCGCCCCTAAATCAAAATAGGTATAAACACGATCATCGCGGATATCCTGATAGGTAGGCACATCACCGCCAAGCCTGCTCTCGGCCTCATCTAACCGTAAGTTGTTAATTTCCCATCCCGAAGGAAAAATCTGATTCAACGCCAGATTCTTGTAAGTACCTCGCATCCCGGGGTTAGAAACCGTAACGGAAGCAATAAACTCTTTGCCTTGTTCCAATTTCGCAGGATCTATCATCCTGCCATCAACATCGGTGTAGGTAATGGTCAGGTTTAGATTATTGAACTCTTCCGTTTCTTCTCCACGGGCGGGAATTCCCTCAGCGATCAACCGCACATACAACGTACCGCCACTTTCACTTACTACTTTTAATGCATTTGATTTTACTCCGTCTACCTGAATAGGTACTTGCGCGATCGGCAACTCAGTACTTGCTGTTGCATCTTTGCCGTTGTAGGAGTAATTGAACTTCAATACCCCGCGTTTTTCCGTGCCCGCAAAAGCGCCAACCGATTTTAAACACCACGCTACTGTTTGGGTACTCATCCAGTAAGATGCGTTACTCAAAGAAGCTGAGATATCTTTCAGGAGTTCAAAACCTTTCGTACGATCCCCTAACAATACCAATGTTTCCAGGATGATCGCCTTATCACGCAAATCCGATCCATACGTATACGCCATTTCCTGGTAAGGTTTTACCGTGGTTGAGATGTTGGTCACCAAACTTTTTGCCGCTTCCGGCTGACCGGCTTTGGCATAGGCAGCCGCCAACATCCACGCTGCGGTAGAGGGCAGGTTGGTTTGCTCACGCAACCTGTTCATGGCACCCAGTTCAGGATCGCCCGCAAGGGCCAATGAATATAAACGATAGGCTTGTATCAATTCACTGCTGTAAGCTTCCTGATTTCTTCGCCAGGCTTGTGCTTTTGTGCGTTGATATTTTTTCCAGCGTTTTACCATATCGTTCGGAACGAGGTAGCCTTTGGCTTCTGCCTCCACGAGAAAATGTCCGGCATAGGTTGTCGACCAACTGTCGGCATTTTCGGCACCGGGCCAATACCCAAAGCCACCATCGCGTTGATGGAACGAATTCAAGCGCTCAATTCCTGCCTTAACATTTGACTGAATCATGGCTCGCTCGCCATCTGTCAGCACCTTTACCTGATCCACGTAGAGTTGCGGAAACACAGAGGAAGTTGTCTGCTCAATGCAACCATAGGGATATTGCAACAAGTATTGCATGCGCTGACCAAGGTTAATCGGGGGCAACGAAGAAACTTCCAGCGTTGCGGTGTTCGTGCCCGCCATGCCCGCTCCGGTAACATTAACACTCCAGGTTTTGCCGGCTTCCAAAATAGCTTCCTGAACTTTACTAACCGGGGGGTTAGGGTTACGAATTTCAATTTCAATAACATCACTGGCCCTGAAGTTTCCGGAAGTGGCAATCACCTCAACTTTTCCAACACCAAGCGTTCCTAAGACCGAGAGATCAAATTCAATGGTTTGGTCAGCTCCAGTCATGTTTACCGTTTGTGAACTTTCGCGCAACTGTAGAGGTCCTGTTGTTTTAACCTCAACTTTTACATTTCGGATATTTTTATCCATTGTAAAAAGTGTTACCGGTAGTTTCAGCTTTTCTTCAGGGCCTAACACCCTCGGCAATGTAGCCAGCACCATTAACGGCTTGCGTACCGGTGTTGCCTTTTCAGCAGAGCCATACGCGCCTTCGTATCCCGCTACCACCATTGTTTTAACAGAACCAATGTATTGTGGCATAATAAATTTATGCTCATTGCTTCCACCGGTTAGGGTGAACGGACCAAAAAACTTAACAACCGCCTTAAATCGATTGGCTTTTGCATCGTCTTCTTTGGCGGCCATTAAGGCCATATCGCCACCCACGGCAAGCAGTCGCTCAATGCGACCGCCAAAAGCACCCATCACGTTATCATATAAGTCCCATGTTTTTACACCCAGTGCTTCGCGCGAATAGAAACGCTTCCATGGGTCAGGAGTTTTAAAACGGGTTAGATCAAGCAAGCCTTCGTCAACCATCGCCAGCGTGTAAGTCATTTTACGTTTCGACTTTTCTGAAACTTTTATTACGACTTCCTGACCGGGCTCCAACACATCAGGCATGGTGATGATTGGCTCCAGATGTGTTTGCGGGTCTTCAACACCAATAGGAATAACACCGTACATCCGGATGGGCGAATCGTTAATGGTTTGTGCATGAGGTTGAATTAAAGATACATGAACAAAAATGTTCGGGGTCATGTCCTTTGTAATGGTGAAGTTGAAGGGTGTGTCGCCTTGTTTGGTGTCTACCCAATAGCTTTCAATCACACGGCTTCCGTTTTCTATACTAACCAACGCACGGCTCGTACCACTACCGGGTATTACCACAGTTGCTTTTTCACCAATGGTGTAAGCAGGCTTATCGGATGAAAAAGCGAGCATCGTTGCACCTTCGCTGCCACCACGTGCGCGACCTGCCCAACCCGGCCAATCGATATAAACAATTTTAGCTGTGCTGTGACCCGAAATTGGATCTACCGCTTTAACAAGATAGCGGCCCCATTCGGGGTACTTGATTTTAAAGTTCCACTGGCCTTTGCCGTTTACTGTGCGGATGGTGCCCTTACTCACCAACGTGGCGTAATAATCACTCATGTACACCGGGCTTTCTTCACTTGTATCCCACCATGAACGCGAACGAAGTTTGTGAATGGAAACTTCTACGCGATCCCGTGAAACCGGATTGCCATCAGCATCAATAGTAACAACATCCACCGTATGCGTAGTGTCGGTAAGTAACATACCGCGCGCCTTATCCCCCAACGGCAACCGGATGCCGGTAAAGGATTGGTAAGGATAATACGGAATACTAAAACGATCTACTGAGAAGTTACCGCTCTCTTCGAAAACTTTTCCACGAATTAAAGCATTAAGCGCCCCTGGGGCAGAAGTGGCAGGCTCCAGCGAAAAATTAACCCGGGCATTTCCTTCGCTATCGGTGTAGCCACTGAAGATCGTTTGGGCTTCGCTGTAAAATTCCTTTGATGGATCCTCAAACGTATAATCAGGATACTTTGAAAATTTAGTTTCTGCTTTGGTGAGCAACACTTCAAATTCAGCCAACAGGTTTTTACCCGGGGCACCATGCAGCCAGTTTACATTCAGGTTACCCGATATATTGTTTGTGCCCGCTGTGATCTTCTCCACACCAAAATCCAGGTTTATTTTTAATCGGTTCGGTTTTACTGTTTCAATTTTAACCGACTGGGTAAATTCTGTTCCCCCAACTTTTACCCGTGCAGTCCAGTTGCCGGTGGGTGCATCGGATGCCGTAACTGAAGCAAATTTGTAAAAACCATTTACACTGCCTGAACGCACCAGTCGGCTGGTAACCTGGCCTTGCGGGTTTTGAAGCTCAAATACTACCGGGTGTGAGGCAGGGATAAGTTTCAACTTATCTTCCAGCATAAAGGTTAAGAAAAGCGAATCGCCAGGCCGCCATACGCCCCGCTCACCATAGATAAATCCTTTCAGGCCTTTGTTTACTCGTTCACCGCCAACATCAAAACTGCTTAGTGATAATGACTCACCATCGGGCAACCGTAAGTAGCCGCGTTGCGAACCACTTTTTGCTACAAGAGCGAATGGCGTTTCTTTTGAACTAATAACAGCTTTGCCATCATTTCCGGTAGAGGCCGTTCCAATAAGTTGGTGCTGATAATCGTAAAGCTCAAGCGTTACACCTGAAAGCGGCTGAGTAGTTTTTAAATCGTTAACAAATAGGATGGTGCTGCCATCGCCCCCGCGCTTGGCGATAAGGCCAAGATCGGAAGCAATAATATTTTTTTTGATGTTGCGCTGGCCGGTATAGTATGATGAATGACACGGGTTATCACGTTCTTGCCAATCGTAGTCATAATCATAGTAGTAATCTTCATACGAATCCCAATAGCTGTATTCATTCTCCCCACCCGACCAATCTTCTTCGGCTTCAAATGCCGATGTCGATGAGTCTTCGCCTTCATTACAAGTCAATGTTGTATACGCCTTCTTGATGTTGATCCTCACCTGGTAGATGGCGCCCGGCTCGGCATTGATCATCGTGGCCAGGTCCAGGGTGAACCTATTCCATTTTCCCAAATCAGTTACACCGGAATTTTCCAGTGAAATAATTTTCTTTAAAACAGGTTTTCCTACTCTACGCAATTCGGAATTTCCATCATAGTTATTTACTTGTAAGAACTGAACAATGTTGTTTTCAAAGATTCTTACAATTTGAACTTCAACCATTTTCAGGTTAACGGCTTCAAACGGAAGTATCAACCCATCGGAACTGGGTAAAATGTTTCCTTTCCCCGTAAATCGAACAGCCGGTTTTAATTCCTCAAACTGAACATCAAAGCTGGCGCCTTCTTTCATCCGGAAATTCAAAATGTTGCGGATGCCGGCTTCGATAGTCATGGTCTTGCTTCCGGTTTGTCGCACCGAAGGATACACCCTTACCTCGTTGTCGCGTACTTCGTAATCCAGACTGGAAAGACCGCTTATGCGGATCAATCCATCAAGGTTTTGCTTTTCGCTGAGCGGATCGGAAAATTGAACGACAACATGTTGCGTTGATCCCTGGTCGACCCGCACGTTCATCACTTTAAAATCGCTGAGGGCAGGGATTTCAATTTCCTGACTGGTGGACTGGCTGATGCCGATGCTTTCACCATTGATGGCAACAATAACTTTGCTGGCTTCTTCCTTGCGGGTTACTTCTTCAATAATAAAAGTGTGTTGTTTCCCCTCACCCCCATGGCTCCAGTTCACGGAAAGGGATTTGCCCTCTTGCTGCGCACTGAGTGCTTTTTCGATTGCCGTTGCATCGGCATAATCGGATGTATACAAAACGCCTTCAATTTTCTGGCGGGTGAGTTCCGTTTTTACATAGGGCTTTACATTATCAATAGTTACCTCATAGTTCTGGGGCATCACCTGAAAGGAGTAAACGAAATTCGATAGTGTGGAGGGCACATCCATCAATCGCGACAAATTGAAATTTACTTCGTAGCGCTGCCCGGATACCAGGCGCCCTTCAGGCCTGAACTCCACAGTATTCTTATCGATCCAAATAGTTTTTCCCTTTATGGCCGGACTGAACGTGAACAATTTTGCCCTGGCTTCCGCGCCTACAGCAGCGTCATCAACAGCCTCATTCACTAAAACAATACGTATGGTGGATACCGAACTGACTACCCCTGAGGTGTAGGATGAAATATGCTCGGCAAAAGCAGGGTTGAGAAAACCTTTAGGCTCTCGTGTGCCTTTGCTGGTGATACCATAAAACAACGCAGCGGCAAATACGCCCAAACCGACCACAACAATGGCGATCTTTTTCCAGGGAAGGTTCTTCATAGAGGAAAGGGATTAAGGAAAGGAAATTTCCGAAAAATTAACGGAGAATCACCGCACAGTGGTATTAATTCTTGCGTAAACTTTTTTGAGATAAAAATCAGGCAAAAAAATTAACCACAAAGTGGCACAAAGAAGACACAGAGTCCTCAAAGGAAGCCTGCGTGAACTTTGTGAAACCTTAGTGGCCTCCGTGGTTCTGGATTTTATTAACAGACTCCGGTTTTTTGATGATTTAACAGGTCAAAAAAGGTCATAGTGATTACCTTTGCCACAACTTAAAAAAGCTGTAAACCATGGAAGAAGTTCTTCAAAAAATCTATTTCAATAACACCGTACAGGATTATGCCATTGCCACGGGGGTTATTGTGGGCGGCATTCTGTTACTGAGGCTTTTCCGCAACAACCTCCTTAACCGCTTAAAGGCTTTCTCCGAAAAAACAGACAATAAAATTGACGATTATATTGTTGCGGGTATTGAACGGTTTGGCCTGCCTATCCTGAATTACGCAATCGTTTATTGGGGTGTTCATTACCTGAACCTTTCCGACCGCATCTCACGCCTGGTTACCGTAGCTACAGCCGTGGTTATAGTATACTTTGTTATCCGAATTATCCTTACCGTAATCCGCAAAGCGTTAGAAACGCATGTAGGGAAGCAGGAGAATGGTGAAGCCAAGTTGAAGCAGATTACCGGCATAATGGTGGTGATTAACATTGCCGTGTGGGCGCTTGGTGCTGTTTTTCTTTTCGACAACCTGGGCTATGATGTTACGGCTATTATTACCGGCCTGGGTATTGGCGGTATTGCCATTGCGTTGGCCGCTCAAAATATTTTAGGCGACTTGTTCAATTACTTTGTGATCTTTTTCGATCGGCCGTTTGAGGTTGGCGATTTTATTGTAGTGGATGATAAACGGGGAACGGTAGAATATATCGGTATAAAAACAACCCGCATAAAAAGCATTTCCGGAGAGCAACTGGTAATCTCCAACAGTAACTTAACAGGTTCACGCATCCATAATTTCAGAAGGCTGGAAAAAAGAAGGGCGCTGTTTAACATTGGTGTGGTGTATGGAACACCGCTCGAAAAACTGAAACGCATACCGGAGATCATTACAAAGATTGTTGAAAGTGAACCCCTAACCACACCCGACCGTGTTCACTTTGCTATGTATGGCGACTTTAGCCTGAACTTTGAAGTGGTCTTCTTTGTAGAAAGCTCAGACTATAAACAATATATGGACATCATTCAGGATGTGAACTTTCAGATTTACGAGGCTTTTGAAAAAGAAGCGATTGAGTTTGCCTATCCTACACAGACAATACATTTACATAAGTCAGCGTAGTGTACGATTATTTGCACACCACTCCATCCACATAATTGACAATCACATCCAACTTGGTTGCGGTGTCGCTGCCGAGAAAATCTTTTATGTCGGTTAGTTTAATGGTGCTTTTATAAGCTTCCAAAAAAGGAATAGAAAGGGGTGTATACGACCAATGCCAGCGTTCTTCTTCATAGCCGGTGCGGCCGTTTACTTTGGAGGTGTAGGGCTGACAGAAACCATACTCGTGCGCATGGGCATTGAGCCATTCATAAATTTTTAATCCTTCACCGGAATCAAAGTATTCGTTGTTCAAATCATTCAAGTCCATATCGGTACCCCAATGATGGCGCGAGGTACCCGGCATGGAGGAAAACAATAAAATCTTTTTCGCCCGGTCGGCTTCATTTTTAATGGAGGCTTCCGCCATCCACTTTCGTTCCCATATTGCCTTTTGCTGGAAATAATTGCGTGTAGCCGAGATAATCACCAGGTTAACACCATCAGCTTTTGCTGCTTCGGCCATGCGGATAAACGCTTCGTAGGTTTCCTTACGCAGGTATGCGCCCTTAGCGGAACCGCCTGTATACTGATCATCCAACTGCACAAACCGGGCATCCTGGTGGGGGTTGAACTTGCCAAGCAGGTAGTTTTTGTCAACATCCTGAGCGGTAACAATTGCGCTAAGCAGGCTAAAACAGAACAGCATTAAAACGGGCTTCATAGGCTTGTTTTATTACAAAAAAGAAGCCTAAAGCTAAAACTTTACCGTAAATCAGGAAAATGGCAACTTTTCGATTAGCTACACCACAAAGCGCGCAAAGGTTGCACGAAGAACACCGAGATTGATCTGCTTACCTTTTTGAACTCCGTGTACACTTTGTGTTCTCTGTGGTAAAAAGAAAACCTAAACCTTCACATCAGCTTTATTCATGATTTTGGTTTGCACCTGTATGGATTCCTGGTGAACAAGTTTCAGCATTTCCCTTGAAAACTCTTCGCTTAAGCCCATGGCCAGACCCAATGCAACGCGTGTATGGATAATTTCTTCCCACCGGTTTACCTGTAGTATGGTAACCTGGTTCTCTTTTTTAAACTGACCAATCTTTTCAGAAATTTTCATACGTGCTGCAAACTTCTGCATGATCTCATCATCCAGCTGGTCGATCTGCTCGCGGAAAACACTTAACGAATCTTTCACATTTTTGTCATCAGGCGATGGTGTGCGCACCACCAATCCCTTCACAATTTTAGCCAGCACAGCCGGAGTTACCTGTTGTTTGGCATCACTCCACGCAGCATCGGGATTAATATGACTTTCAATCATTAATCCGGCCATATCCAGATCGAGCGCCTTTTGTGCAATGAATGGAATCAACTCACGTGTGCCGCAAATATGACTGGGGTCGCAAATAATATCCAGTTCAGGAATTCGTGTTTTTAGTTCAATGGCCAGGTCCCACATGGGTGCATTACGAAAGGGACCTTTTTCAAATGAAGAAAATCCACGGTGTATAGCAGCAAGTTTGGTAATGCCTGCTTTATTCAAGCGCTCAAGCGCACCAATCCATAATTCCAGATCAGGGTTAACCGGATTCTTTACCAACACCGGCACATCAACGCCTTTCAAGGCATCAGCAATTTCCTGAACGGAAAATGGATTCACGGTTGATCGGGCCCCTACCCACAGTATATCAACGCCAAGTTTCAAACAGGCTTCTACATGCGCAGCATTCGCCACTTCGGTTGCTACGGGCAAACCTGTTTCCTTCTTTGCTTGTATGAGCCAGTTTAAACCTTCGAGCCCCATGCCTTCAAACTGGCCAGGGCGCGTGCGGGGCTTCCATATACCTGCGCGTAATACATGCACATTGCCCGTAGCTGCCAATTGTTTTGCTGTAGTGATTACTTGTTGCTCGGTTTCCGCACTGCAGGGCCCGCTGATGATTAACGGGTGGTGGGCGGTGGGCGCCCAGGTATTTATAGGTTCCAATTGTAGTTCCTTTTTCATAAATCTTAAATCGTGTTAGAGGTTTGTGTTATTTTAAGTGTTGTGCCATTTGCGTTTGCTAAATTCTTGTCGGGGGTTTTGCCTTCAACCCCGTCCAGTATTCTTCTGATGTGATTTGCTTCTGTCATAATTCGGTTAAGTTCTTTTGTATCCCGCTTCATCAGGTGGTATTGAAACCGCTGCAAGTGGATAATATACTCCTGCAGTGCCTGGCTCAGGTATTCCATGTTCTGTTCAAAAATGGGCGCCCACATACCCGGTGAACTTTTTGCGAGGCGAACGGTTGAAGCAAAACCACTACCCGCCAGGGCAAAAATATTTTTTTCATCTTTCTCAATATCCAAAACAGTTTGCCCCAATAAAAAGGAACTTACGTGCGACAAATGCGACACGTAAGCAACGTGTTTATCATGTTCTTCAGGCTGCATATAGATGACATTCATCTCCAGCGCAGCAAAAACTTTATACGCTACATCGAGGGCATGATCTGAAGATCGTTCACGCTCGCAAATAATCGTTGTTTTCCCGGTGAACAATCCCGAAAAGGCGGCATCGGGTCCGGAATTTTCTGTTCCGGCAATCGGGTGTGCCGCTACAAATTGTGAACGCTTGCGGTGATCGGTTATCGATTTACAAATCTTCGCCTTGGTTGAGCCAACATCCATTACCACCGTATTTGTTTTCACACTATCCAAAACAGACGGCAGTAAAGCGGCCAATGCATTTACCGGTATCGTAAGAATAATTAAGTCAGCTGAGGCAAAAGCAACATCTTCCGGTTCAATTCTGTCAACCAGGCCTCGCTCTAATGCACGCTGGCCATTATGAGGATTTAAATCAACACCAATTAGTTCGGTAGCAAAACCTGTTTTACGAAGATCAATCGCCATGGATCCACCGATCAATCCTAAACCAACTATCGTTACTTTCATGCGGCTATCGATTTAGAATTTATTGCAACAGAATTTTTCCACTTGGCAATACGCTGGAGTGCCTCTTTGAATTTTTCCGCTTTTGCGCAAAGTGAAATTCGTATGTAGCGTTTGCCCGCATCGCCAAAAACAAAACCCGGGGTGATGAACACTTTGGCTTCGTATAAAATTTTATCGATAAACACGTTTACATCATTAACGCTATCAGGAACTTTTGCCCACACAAATAAGCCAGACTGGTTAGATGAAAATGAGCAGTCCAACGTTTGCAGAATGGCATGTGCCAGCTTCCTTCTTTCGGAATAAACATTGTTTAATTCAACAAACCAATCTTCACTTTGCTTTAAGGCTTCAACGGCAGCATGCTGCAGACTTAGAAACATTCCGGAATCCATATTGCTGCGAACACGAAGCACCGCATCAATGTATTCCTTCTTTCCGGCAACCCAGCCTAAACGCCAGCCAGCCATGTTATGCGATTTACTTAACGAGTTCAGTTCAAGCGCTACCGCTTCTGCGCCATCAATAGAAAGTAAGCTCAACGGGTGATCGTTCAGGATCAGGCTGTAGGGATTGTCATTTACGATCAAAAAATTATGCTGATGCGCCAGTGCCACCAGTCTTTCAAGTTCGGCACGCGAAGCAATCCTGCCCGTAGGCATGTGTGGAAAATTAATCCACATGATTTTAACCTTTGAAAGATCCTGTTTGCTCAGTTCATCAAAATCAATGCCCCAATCGAGGTCTTCTTTTAATGCATATGTCCTCACCTTAGCACCCACGAGGGTAGTCACCGATGCATACGTAGGATAGCCCGGATCAGGAATCAGCACTTCATCTTCTTCATTCAAAAAAGCCATGCTAATGTGAAAAACACCCTCCTTCGAACCCATCAGGGGAAGGATCATGGTTTCCGGATTTAACTCAGTGCTATAAATCCGGGAATAAAATTCCGCAATGGCTTTCCGCAGATCGGGTACTCCCTTGTAATTCTGATAGCCATGATGGGCAGGATTTTGCGCGGAATTCATCAATGCCTTAATGGCGCCTGGTGCAGGCGCTAAATCCGGACTTCCAATTCCCAGGTTGATGATGGGAAAATCCGGAGTATCCAATGCACGCACTTCAGCCAGCTTTCTACTGAAGTAGTACTCCTCAACGTTATTAATTCTTCTTGCTGTTGTTATCATGTTACTATTCTTTCTCTAGGTGTACTCAATTCTTGCCTTCGTATATTCACCCAACACATTTAAATTTTTTACCTGGCGCAAAACCAATTTCAAAGCATCGTCATAGTTTTTTCTGCGCTTCCATTCCACATCCACATGAATGGAGTATTCATTGGGTTTGCCAATTACGGGGATAGATTGGATTTTGGTAAGGTTAATTTGATTGTTCTTTAACGTCATTAACGTATCAGCCAGGCTGCCCACTTCGTTAGCAACCTCAAAACTTAAAGAAGCCTTGTTGGCCTGTTTATTTTCCACAGACTTCCTGCTTAATATCAGAAAGCGAGTGAAATTTTTCTTGTGCGTTTCTATTCGTTTCTCCAAAATCTGCAGACCATACTTTTTTGCTGCCCATTCATTGGCAATGGCACCGGTATTTTTGAGCTTAAGCTCCTTAACCCGTTTAGCCGAAAGCGCGGTATCATCGCTTTCACGAACTTCAACCTGATGACCGTTGGAATTTAGCGCTTGGATAAATTCGGTACATTGGCGCAACGCCATAGGATGCGATTCAATACTTGTTATGTCGGCTAGCTTTACACCGGGTAGTACCAGTAAATGCATATGAATCGGTAAGTACAACTCTCCAATGATGTTGAAATGATACTGCTGCAGCAAAAAATAGTTTGGTAAGATGCTGCCTGCAATGGAGTTTTCTATTGCCATCACAGCAAAGTCGGACTTGCCCTTGGCCAGTGTTTCACACAATTGATGAAAGGTGAGGCACTCCACTACTTCAATGGACTGATTGAACCAGGTTTGGGCAGCCACTTCATGAAAGCTGGCGGTCAATCCTTGTATCGCTACCTTTAATTTCTTTCGCTTTGCCATTTTACTTGTATAGTCATAAAAAAAGTCCCGGCTATTCACCGGGACTTTCTGAGTTCTCTGTTATCGCTTACTTCAACAACATACCGCTACTCGTTCAAATCCCGGAAGGGCTTTAAAAAAGTAATAGTAAAACCAAAAATATGTGTTGAATCTTTTCATCTGCTCAATTCAATGCCCTAATAAAGATGAATTTATAATACCAACAAAATTTTTTGAAAATCTTTTTAACGACCTAATATTCGTTAGGCGGGTTGATGTGGACTGAAAGTAGGCGTATCTTTGATCAAAACACCTATTACAACCATGAAAAAGCTTGCCATCCTGCTTACTCCGATCCTTATATTAATTACCGCGTGTGGTCAGAAAAAGACAGAAGAAGATGCCAACAAGGTTCTGTACAACCAGGTGATGGATATCCATGATGAGGTGATGCCGAGTATCGATGAACTCCACAGGCTAAAAAAACAATTGACTGAAAAGATTGAAAACTCGCCTGACTTGGTGGAAGAAAAGCGCCAGGAGATCGAGCAAACCATTTTACTGATTGATTCAGCCAGCAAAGGCATGATGCGTTGGATGCGTGAGTTCAAGCCTGAGGAATACAAAGAAGGCGAACTGACCAAGTACCTGGAATCTGAAATGAAGCGTGTTCAAACGGTGAAAGAAGCCATGCAGGATGCGTTGGATAAAGGAAGAAAGACTACCCAGGAATAGCCATCAATATGTCTTCGTCATGTCTGAGGGAATGCAGATAATGAAATCTGCTGTATTCTTGTTGTCATCAGAAAGCTTATTGATATCCTCCTGCTCAACGGAATGAATCGTAACGATCTTCAGGTTTGGATTTGCCTTCTTTAAATACCAGTAGATACCTTCAAAGTTTTGTGAATGGTAGGCGCCATGATAATGGATAAAAATTCCTGTGGATAAATTTTGGAGTATAAAGTGCGCCATGGTAGCATCTTTAACCGCCTGGGCACGGGCAATATTCTCCGCATTGCCCGGAGTGCCATGACTGCCCATAGAACTGATCATGCTCTTATAACCCGGTAATTCCAAATCAATCCCGATGGGCAAAGGTGCAATGAACTGCTTTCCGCCATCTTGTATTGATGTGAGAGCATCAATACCTTTTCGTGAAACAAGATTGGCGTAGCGCCTGGGTACATTAGTGGCAATAGCCTTTAGTTTGTTCAACTTGGCAAATTCTATCAACGGTTTGTAATCATTTTTATAGTTATCCCAAACTTTGGCTTCATGTAGCAAGTGGCGTTCTTCAATGGTACCATTCAGATATTCGTCTAGTACCAATTGATTGTCAGCTTCAAACATTTCAAAGCCAAGAATCAATTTGGGGTTAATTTTAAAAAGATCCTTTGTAACCTGAAGCTGCAGCCAGTGGACGATGGCGTTATCATGCAGCTCACCAAACAGTACAATATCAGCTCTGCTGATTTCCACAATCATCTTTTGATAGTCAACCGGCTTGCCCTCTTTGGAAAACAACTTAAAGGCTGCCTTATCCTGTGCAAATGATGAGAGGCTGGCAAATAACACTAAAACTAAAATTCTGATCATAATGGATTTATCGCTTTTTGAAAATCTCAATTGTTGCCCGTTTGCATTTACCGCCAATTGGGGGATTAATTTTTGATATCCTGAGTTCAACGGAAAGTACTACGGGCAATTCACGCAGTATGTCGTCTACTATTTTTCCGGCAACGGTTTCAAGAAGTTTGGAGGGTTTCTCCATTTCGTCCTTAATGATCCGGAAAAGCGATTCATAATTAACGGTTCCCGATAAATCATCCTGAAAAGCTGCTTGAGTAAAATCCGTTTCAACGGCAATATCTACCTCAAACCAGTTTCCGGATTCGCGCTCATGCGGATACACGCCATGAAAGGCATGGAATTCAAGGCCTTCAAGCGCAACACGACCCGTCATCCAATCTCGTCAAAAAAGGAAGTTATTTTTCGGGTGTGGGTTTCAACCATTACGGTTTCCTGCTCAACCAGGAGGGCGGGTTCGGGCTTAGGTTCAGGTGCCACCGGCTCTGGAATAATAATCCGTTTGGGCTCTTCCGGTTTCTTGTACGCCTGTTGATGATCCGCATTGGGGAACACGGCTTTTTTAATTTCCATTCGGGCTTGCGATAAATGCTTATCGGCATCAAAACCTTTTTGATTATTTTGAATCCGCTCTACCCGCTCGATGCTATCCTGCGAAATTCGTTTTAGCTCTTGTAATAAATCATCGCGGGTGGATTCCAGTTTTTTATAATTCTCCACCATTCCCCGAAGCCGTTCTTCCATTTCAGCCAGTACCTGCTTGGCGCGTTGTTCAGCTTCATCAATGGTGTTACTGGCCTTCATTTTGGCTTCATTCAGCATAGCATCGGCCTTCAATTGTGATTCGCGTAAATGGAGGTCGGCTGCCTGACGTGCCTGTTCAATTACATGAGCGCCTGTATCTTCGGCTGTCTTAAGTGTTTTATATAAGGAACTCTCCACTTCCCGCAGTTTGGTGACTTCCTTTTCTGCGGCCTCGAGCTTAATTCGTAATTCCTTTCCTTCATCTACCAGACGCTCCCATTCTGACGAAAGGGTCATCAGGAAAGCATTTACTTCATCCTTATCATACCCGCGAAAATGCTTCTCGAAGGTTTTCTGCCGGATCTCAAGCGGTGTAATTTTCATTGTACTACGGGTTAAGTTTAAAAAATAGGAGCCGAAAAAAAATCAGGTATTCAGGCTCTCATTAAAATCTATATTCCACACGGAAATAGTCCGGTCATCGCTGGCACTCACCAATTGTCCGTGATGGCTCGTCCATAAAAGCTTGTTCACCGAGGTTCCATGGCCGGCATACCGACCCTTATCTATCACTTTCAACAACCTCAGCTCACGTAAGTCCCACACCTTTATGGACTTATCCATGCTACAAGTTACAAAATGTTTGGAATCAGGGCTAAATTCAATGTGATTTATTGCATACATATGGGCCACCACCTCTGTAACGGGTATGTAAGCGGCCCCCACATCCCATAGTTTCAGCCTGGCATCGCGCGATCCGCTCAACAGAAAATTGCCATCCGGAGTGTACCGTATGGTAAAAACCGAGTTAGCATGCGCAGCCCATTCATACTTCATGGTCAAGGTATCCGCATCAAATACCCGGATATAGCAATCGCTGTAGCCTACGGCTATTTCACCAGAGGCCTTATTGATGGCTATGGAGCGTGCACTTTTACCGGAGTGTTTTACTGCATTTGATATGATAAGGCTTTGCAAATCAAGTTCTGTTAATGTTCCTCCTCCATCGGCAATAAATAATCGCTGACCCAGCGATTGTATATCAAAAATGGCGGATTGTGTCATCTTTAACGAGCCGCCCGCCCGTTTATTCTTCCAGTCGACCAGGTGAATACCATCGTAATTGTGCCCTACAACTAACAGGCCGGACGGCTCCACATGCAAAGCGTAAATAGAATGGGGTAGCTTTGCGATCAACTCACCCTCCTCGGGATTTTCAAGGTTCCACAACACCACCATACCATCACCTGAACCACTAAAGAAAAGGTTGTGTCTATCGGCCTGCTGGAGTGTATAAATGGAATCGCGGTGCCCGGTGATATTGTGTACTCGCTTTACGTCAACCTTACTCATCGATTGGATAACTGATGCAAAGGTCTTAAAGTTTACACAAGTTTGTAGTAAAATTGTCTGATAAAGCAAAAATCCATGCCCCTGATTAATCAAGAAGTATATGAAACACGCATTTGGGGCCTGTGGAAAATTGAAGAGTCTGAAGAAACACTTCGGCAACTAACATCAGAAATCGGCCCGCAGGAAATCAACCATCCTGAAAAACGGTTAGAGCACCTGGCCGTTCGGGCATTGATAAAAAAAATATTACTGTCGTGGGGTGTGACCTTTGAAGGTTTAACTAAAAATGAGCATGGAAAGCCTTTCCTCAAAAACTTAAACTTACACGTTTCGCTCAGTCACTCCTTCCCCTATGTAACGGCCATTGTGGATACTGAAAAAACTGTTGGGATTGACCTGGAGCATAGCCGTGCCAAACTGTTAAAGATTGCTCCCCGCATGCTCCATGCCGCTGAACAAACGGATGCCGGATTGGATGTAGCTAAATTATGCGTTTATTGGTGCGCCAAGGAAGCCTTGCTAAAGGTGTATGGCAAAAAAGATTTGATTTTTGTCAAAAACTTACGAGTGGAGCCCTTTATTCTCAAAGAAAAGGGCAATTTAATTGGCCGGATTATTGTCAATACTACAGAAACAGCGGTTCCTTTACACTATCGATTGTTTGGGGATTTTGCAATAGTTTATAATCAATAGCCCTATGAGACTGGTTAGTTTAGTTCTGCTTTTCACCGGATGGGTTGCACAGGCCCAAACCCTTGAGAATTTTACATTGACGAATGCCACTGACAATAAAAAGATCTCTCTTTCATCGTATAGCGCATCGCCCGGTGTGGTCATTATTTTTACGAGCAATGCCTGCCCGTTTGATCGCCATTACACTGATCGAATTCTGAAACTTGCCGACAGCTATGCCGGAAAAATTCCGGTGGTGCTGATTAATGCGCATACCGATACTGAAGAATCCATTGAGGCCATGAAGGTACACGCTGCGCAACATAAGTTTACAATGCCTTACCTGGCGGATAAAGATCAGACTGTAGTAAATCAATTCAATGCACGAAAAAGCCCAGAAGCATTTTTGTTAAAAGTAAATAACGGAAAATTTACAATCGCTTATCGGGGTGCAATTGATGACAACGCACAATCGGCCAATGATGTAATCCATACTTACCTGAAAGATGCTATAGAACAATTACTGGCCGGACAAAAAATACAAACTACTGAAACACGACCCGTGGGCTGTAACTTGCGTAGAAATTAAACACCCAGGTCTGCACCATCAGCAATGATGAGCAACAACTCCTTCACTTCTTCGGCTTTTTCATGTTCTCCCATTTTGTCGAATGACATAATCAGGTTTCGTAAAACCCTGCGAATGATTTCGAGATTGGAGCATGACTCAAAAAAAGAAGCCTGTGGGGTAAGACGCAATTCGTGAATATAGTTTTCAATGTCTTGCCGCGAAAAAATCAATCCTTTATTAAAGGCATTGATATAAAACGAGTTTTTGCCATCCTCATAAATAAGCACGAATAAATTTGGCAGGTTAACACCAAACACCGGTAATTTTAATTTCTGTGCCACCATCATATAAATAACACAAAGTGAAATTGGGTTTCCCCTACGGGTTTCCAGTACCACATTAATCATGGAATTACCGGGCGAATGAAAGTTTTTGGTATTTGCTGTAAACTTGAGCTTGTTGAACAATACGCCATTCAGCACTTTAACCTGATCAAACGGGTATAAGTCGGGTTTAAACTCAAGCCACGCCTCATAGTAAATCTGTTCAAGATCTTGCTTTAATTTTTCCAGTTCCAGATCCGGATATTGATAGGTAGCAATCAGCCAGAGTCCGGTAAGCAAATCCTGATCCTCACTCGCGTACCAATCCTTAACCCGTTGTTTGATTAATTCATATTGCAAATCGTGAATAAGGCCTTCAATTTTTTGCTGCACCTGTGGATTAAAACTGTTCTCCCACTGCTGCTCCAGGTAAGGGATGATTTCTTTGCCCAGCGAACGAATTTTATCGGTAACATGCGATACCACCTGGTCATCATCATCATCCAGTAACGATACGAGCGCTTTTAATTCCTTCTCATTCATCATGTTTGAATAACACCAACATTAAAACGTTCCACAGGTGCATGATTGGCTGCCTCAATACCCATGGATATAACCTTGCGGGTCTCGAGCGGATCGATTACACCATCTATCCACAAACGGGCGGCCGCGTAATAGGGACTTAACTGATCGTTATACCTATCGGTAATTTCCTTAAGCAATGAACTTTCCTCCTCTTTGGTAATTTCCTTGCCTTGTGATTTTAATGCATTGACACGAATTTGAAGCAATGTTTTAGCTGCCGATGCTCCGCTCATCACAGCTATTTGTGCTGACGGCCACGCAAAAATCAAACGTGGATCGTAAGCCTTGCCGCACATGGCGTAATTACCGGCACCATACGAATTACCGATAATGATGGTGAACTTTGGTACCGTGGAGTTGGCCATGGCATTTACCATTTTGGCGCCATCTTTAATAATACCACCGTGCTCAGCTTTGCTGCCCACCATAAAACCGCTTACATCCTGTATGAACAATAAAGGAATTTTACGCTGGTTGCAATTCATAATGAACCGCGCGGCTTTATCCGCTGAGTCGGAGTAGATTACTCCACCCATTTGCATTTCGCCTTTTTTGGTTTTAACCACTTTGCGTTGATTGGCAATAATGCCTACAGCCCAGCCATCAATTCGCGCGGTTCCACAAACAATGGTTTTTCCATACAAGGCCTTGTACTCATCAAATTCAGAATTGTCAACCAAACGGTTAATAATGTCTAAAGTATCGTACGGCTTAACGCGATCAGATGGGAAGAGTCCATAAATTTCAGCGGGATCTTCTTTCGGAGGTCTTGAATCCGTGCGATCAAAGCCGGCCTTCTCAAAGTGTCCCATCTTATTAAACAACGACCGGATATAATCGAGGCAAGCCTTATCGTTAGGAAACTTGTTATCGGTTACACCCGATATTTCACAATGCGTAGTGGCTCCGCCTAATGCTTCATTGTCGATATCTTCACCAATGGCGGCTTTTACCAGGTATGATCCTGCCAGAAAAATAGATCCTGTTTTATCAACAATCATCGCTTCATCCGACATGATGGGTAAATAGGCGCCTCCGGCAACGCAACTTCCCATGATAGCAGCAATCTGTACAATACCCATAGAGGACATCTTTGCATTGTTCCTGAACTGCCTTCCAAAATGTTCTTTATCTGGAAATATTTCATCCTGCATGGGCAGAAAAACACCCGCACTATCTACCAGGTAAACCACTGGCAAGCGGTTTTCCATGGCAATCTCTTGTATCCTTAAATTTTTTTTTGCCGTTATCGGAAACCAGGCACCGGCTTTTACCGTGGCATCATTGGCCACAATTACGCATTGTCTTCCGTGAATGTACCCGATGCCGGCAACCACACCGGCTGAAGGGCAACCTCCATACTCAAGGTACATGCCCTCACCGGTGAATAAACCGATCTCTAAAAATTCAGATCCCTTGTCAGTAAGGTATTGAATGCGCTCCCGCGCGGTGAGTTTACCTTTTTGGTGTTGCTCGTCTATTTTCTTTTGTCCTCCACCCAGCCTGGTCTTTGCTTCTTTACTGTGCAACTGCTGTACGAGTTGCTTATACCGATCTTCATTTTTATTGAACTCCAGATCCTTCTCGGGCATGGTACGGTTATTAGATAGATAAATTAATCTTCTTTGCGCTGTTTGTCTAAATCGCGCTGAATCTTCTTTTGACTCTTGCCTAGCGGAGCCATGAAGTGCTTAGGATTACTGTTAAAGTGCTTGGCGAGGGAGTCAATGGAAAGTAGCATCTTGTTAAGATTGACGTACAGTGAATCTTCCGTCATCAACTTACTCACCGTATTATCGCCTTTACTGAATTGGCCAAGCGTTTCATTTAACTTGGCTAATGTTTGTTTGATTTTTGTTAGTGTTTCATTGACTTCCACTGATTTTAACGAGTCGGAAATCGTTTTAAAATTTTGCAGGGTTGGATCCAGGTGACGCAGCGTGCGGTTTACATTGGCCGTTAAATACTTTATGCTATCCGAAAGACCGGTAATGGTACGATTGGCATTATCAACGGTGGAATTTATTTTACCTGGTGTTTCTTTAAAGTCATCAAAGATGCCATCAATCTTTTGGGAATTCCTCGCCAGGTTATCCAGAATGGTGTTTAGTTTTCGCAAGGTAGATTGGAGGTTATCGGCAACCGGGGCTGCGCTTTCTTCGAGAAAAGCAGTAATACCTTTTGCAACTGAAGAATGTAAGGTGTCCTTTGGTTTTAACGGCTCTGTAACCCGCCCTACCGAAAGTTGTATAAATTTTGTACCCAGAAAATCACCGTTCAAAATCGCTTCAGAAGAGTCGCCCAACATAACATATGAATCAATTTCAAGTTCTACCACCACCCTTCTTTTCGCTTGCTGAATTTGTATTTTGCTGACACGACCAACCGACACACCACTCAGGTAAACCTGGTTAGATGGCATGAGTTGATCAACATTATCATAGATGGCGTAATACTTTTTTCGTGAAGAGAAAAAATCAATGCCCTTTAAAAAGTTGAAGCCAAGATAAAGCAACACCAGCGACACGACCATAAACAGGCCAACGCGTACTTCTTTCGATATTGTCATGGGGTACAGTTGATGCGTAACGAATTCAAGGCCTAATTTAGAGATTTTACCTTGTTTTTATAATCGCGGATAGCCCGGAATATGGCAGAAGCGATATACTCCTGAACCTGTGCATCACTTAATTCCTTCTCTTCTTTGGTATTGGAGAGGTAGCCTATCTCGATTAGTACGGCCGGCATGGCGGTTTCCCATAATACCTGAAAGCCTGCCTGTTTAACCCCCCTGCTCTTGCGGCCAGCCTTATCGCCAAATTGTTTTTCTACCAGGTCAGCAAAATAAATACTGGATTCGTGGTTAGCCGATTGGGTCAGGCTGAACAGTATATAGGACTCGGGCGATTTGGGATCAAAACCCTGGTATTTCTCTTCATAATTTTCTTCCAGTAAAATCACGGAGTTCTCCCGCATGGCTACCTCAAGACTTTCCTGCGATTTATGTAAACCCAGCACATAGGTTTCTGTTCCGAAAATGGATTGCCTGCGTTGATCAGGGGTATTTTCAGGCAGGGAGTTGGCGTGGATGGAAATAAATAAATCAGCATGGTTATCATTAGCCACTTTTGCCCTTTCCTTTAAGCCGATTGTAATGTCGGTTTTGCGGGTGTACACCACCTTTACATCGGGCATATTTTTTTCTAGTATCTCGCCTAGCTTTAAGCCCAGCTTCAGGGTTATATCCTTTTCTTTAGTAAACTTACCAAATGTACCGGGTTGCGTGCCGCCATGGCCGGGATCAATGCATACCGTAAATTTCCTGGAGGCTCCATTTTGACTGCTATTCTGAGCAGAAGAATCGAAGTTTAGCAAGGTTATTGCTAACGAAAGAAAGACCAATCCTATATTCCTCACGGGCAGTACGATGTTCAGGCGATTTGCAATACCTTTGGGCAAAGTTGTGAATTTTTCACCAAAAGCTAAAAACCTGGCCATCAATACCCTTAGTGTGCGGTTCGTTTTCATTTTTTTTCTCCTCATTTTCTTTCTGGGTACGGCCACTCGGGCCTGGTCACAACGCGGTACTTTAAAAGACAGTACAAACACTGCTGTACTTTCCGATACGATCAAAAACCCTGCCGACACGCTACCACCAAAAAAAGGTGATATCGAAACGACTATTAAATACACAGCACGCGATTCCATCAATAGCAGTGTGGATGGCCAGATGATATGGCTTTATGGTGATGCTAAAATTGTTTATGGAACAATTGAACTGGAAGCCGAGGAGATTACTATTGATTATGCCAACAGCACGTTAACAGCTCATGGCATACGGGATTCGCTGGGCCGTAGAGTCGGCTACCCCATTTTCAAAAACGGATCCGAACTTTACGAGACAAAAGATATTACCTACAATTTTAAAACCGGACGTGCGCGTATCTCAGAAGTTGTAACACAACAAGGTGAGGGCTATCTGCATGGCGATGTTGTTTACAAAAATGAGAAAAATGAATTGCTGAGCGTTCGCAACCGCTACACCACCTGCAACCTGGAACATCCGCACTTTGAGATTCGCTCTACCAAAACGAAAGCCATTCCCAACGATAAAATTGTTTCCGGACCCTTCTATCTTCAATTCAATGATATACCACTTTATCCGTTTGGCTTTTTGTTTGGTATGTTCCCCGCAAAACAGGAAAGCACTTCGGGTATTTTATTTCCTTCCTATGGAGAAGATCGGCTGCGGGGATTTAACCTGAGGGGTTTGGGTTATTTTTTAGATGCCAGCGAATATGTAAAGCTTTCCGTTCGGGCCGACTTATATTCCAAAGGAGATTACGTGCTCTACTTTGATGCACCCTATAACTGGCGGTATCACTTCACCGGTGGCTTCAACTTCAGCTTTTCCAAAACCAATACCTCTTCACAGATAGAATCTCCCAACATAACCAACGACTTTAGCGTGCGGTGGAACCACTCGCCCCAAACAAAGGGAACGGGTAGATTCTCTGCTTCCGTGAGTGCAGCCTCCAGCTCATACAACCGAAACAATAACCTCAACTTTGGTGCACCCGGCAGCATTAATACACCCGGGTTCAACAACACCAGCAGGAAAATGAACTCCAATATATCCTACAACAAAACTTTTAAAGGCACACCCTTTAGCATGGGTATAAACATGAGCCACAACCAGGATTTAGTTACACAACAGGTTGATTTAACAGCACCAACCCTTACCGTAAACATGCGCAACCTGTACCCCTTTCAACGAAAAGACGGGACGCCCACCAAGCTAGATAATTTCTCATTGGGGTATAGCATGACCGCTACCAACCGCATAACGAACAACCTTGGCAGAATAGGTAGCGATGCTGTTCAGGACAGTATTGCGCCATTCACCTTTACTAATTTATCTACCTTCATTGAAAATGGCAGGAATGGAATCCGTCATGCTATTCCCATTTCCTATTCCTTTAAAGCCTTCCGCTACTTCACCGTTTCACCTTCAGTGTCCTACGAGGAGAAATGGTATTTTGAAAAATTGAATTGGGAATACCAACTTATTAACAACAGGCCTACTTTGGTTGCCACCGATACCATCCGTGGATTTAATCGAATTGCCAATTACAGTTTCAGCACCGGTTTCAATACGCGTATCTACGGAACCTATTTTTTTAAACGCGGTAATGTAAAAGCCATTCGCCATGTAGTAAACCCCAACATTTCCATTGGCTATACGCCCGACTTTACCCGGTACGATAATTACTTTCAGGCGATAGAACAAAATGGAAAAACAATTTACCAATCCCGCCATCAGGGCGCTGTTTATGGCGGCTCTACCACCGGCAGAAGCGGGTCGATTGGGCTTGGGCTTGGTAACACATTGGAGATGAAGGTAAAATCAGCGAAAGATACGGTAGCCAGAAAAGTGAGTTTATTAAATAGTTTGTCGCTGGGTACATCGTATAATATTATTGCCGATTCCTTTAAGCTTGCTCCGATTTCCATTGCTGCCAATACGAATATTCTCGACAACCTGATTAATATCAACATTGCATCCACCCTGGATCCGTATGCCTATATCACAGTACTCGATCCCGAAGGCGTTCCTGTCAGAAACATAAACGGCACCATACGGGAAAGAAGAATAGACCAATTGGCCATGAAAGGTGGAAAGCTGGGAAGAATTACTTCCGCCACACTGGCGATGGGGTCAAACCTGAATCCTAAAGCGCGCGAGGCCAACCAGGATACTCGCGAGCGGATTGCGGGTTCGAACATGCCCGAACAGGAAAAGCAATACTTTCTGGCTAACCCCGACACCTATATTGATTTCAATATTCCGTGGAGCCTGCAACTTAATTATAGCTTATCTTACTCCAAGCCAATCAATTCCGATGTCCGCATTTCACAATCATTACAGTTCTCAGGCGATATGTCACTTTCAGAAAAATGGAAAATTACTTTTAACTCAGGTTTTGATTTTGAAAACAAGGAGTTTACCACCACCAATATTGGCGTAACACGCGACCTGCATTGCTGGACCATGAACTTCAACTGGGGACCTTTCGGAAGGTTTACGTACTACAATTTCCGCATAGCGGTGAAAGCTTCCGTACTTCAGGATTTAAAACTGGAGCGCAGGAAGCCTTTCCTCGACAGCCTCCGGTAAAGTTTACGCTAACCAACCCTCCACTTCTTCCATGGTAGGGTTTTTAACATCCTCCAACTTCATCTTTTTTCGTAGTCCGCAAACATCGTTAAAAAGTTTAGAAGCCTTCATGGATTTTAATTGTTCAACTGATTGAACACCCATTTTTTGAAGGATCGGGTAAAGCTCTTTGCGGATACCCAACTGTTCGGCATCGCGTTCTGTAAATACTCCGCCCTGCTTCTCCGGTTTCATTTGCGGAAAAAACAAAACATCCTGTATGGAAGGTGAGTTCGTCATAATCATGCACAACCGGTCGATGCCCACACCCAGGCCTGCTGTTGGTGGCATGCCAAACTCAAGGGCACGAAGAAAATCTTCATCCAGGGTCATGGCTTCTTCATCGCCACGTTTGCCCAGTTCCAGTTGTTCTTCAAAACGCTTACGCTGATCGATTGGATCGTTCAACTCGGAAAAGGCGTTACAGATTTCTTTTCCATTGCAAATAGCTTCAAATCGTTCAACCAATCCGGGTTTGTTTCTGTGCTTTTTGGCCAGTGGCGACATTTCTACCGGGTAATCCATGATGAAGGTGGGCTGAATAAGCAAGGGCTCACACTTCTCACCGAAGATCGCATCAATCAGTTTCCCCTTACCCATAGTTTCATCTACCGGAACATGAAGCCTGGTACACGTTTCGCGCAAGGTAACTTCATCCATAGCCGAAATATCTACACCAGTAAAATGCTGTATCGCTTCAAACATGGTAAAGCGTTTCCAGGGCCTGCGAAAATCAATTTCATGTTCGCCTACTTTTACTTTGGTGGTGCCGTGTAAATCGAGAGCAACTTTTTCAATCATCTCTTCCACCAGGTCCATCATCCAGAAATAATCTTTGTAGGCTACGTACAACTCCACTTGCGTAAACTCCGGATTGTGAAACCGCGACATACCTTCATTGCGAAAGTCTTTCGAGAATTCATACACGCCATTATAACCACCAACAATCAAACGCTTCAAATAAAGTTCGTTGGCAATACGCAGGTACAGTGTCATGTCCAGTGTATTGTGGTGCGTTTTAAAAGGGCGCGCGGCTGCCCCGCCATAAAGCGGTTGTAATACCGGAGTTTCTACTTCCAGGTAAGCCTTGTCGTTCAGGTACTGGCGCATGGAGTTAACCAGCCTGGTACGTTTCACAAAGGTATCGCGCACTTCAGGGTTAACAATCAAATCCACATAGCGCATGCGGTAGCGTTGTTCCGGATCGCTGAAAGCATCGTGCTTGTGCACCACCCCTTGCTCATCGGTGGTTTCCTTCACCACTGGTAAAGGGCGCAACGACTTTGAAAGAATTCTTAAATCAGTTACATGAATTGAAATCTCTCCGGTTTGTGTTGTAAATCCGTAGCCTTTCACCCCAACGATGTCACCAATATCAATAAGCTTTTTAAATACGGTGTTGTATAAAGTCTTATCCTCACCCGGGCATATGTCGTCCCTGCGGATGTAAATTTGAATACGGCCCGTTTCATCCTGCAGTTCAGCAAAGGAAGCCGAGCCCATAATTCTGCGGCTCATAATGCGGCCGGCAATAGCGATTTGACGATAGTCGCTTTTGTGCCGCTCATAGTTTTCAAGAATCTCGGCAGCTGAAGCATTCACTTCAAAAAGCTCTGCCGGGTAGGGATCAATGCCCAGTTTTTCCAATTCTTCTTTCGCCTGCCTGCGTATGATTTCCTGCTCACTTAATTGCATTTCTCAATTATTTCCGGCAAAAATAAGGGAAATAACGGGCTAAGAAACCCTATTACTGTAATATGGATTATATTTACAATTCATAAATATTAAACACAATGGCCACCTTCACCAGTACCCTTCCTGACAACCTGCTCAAGCAACTCGCGGAAAAGGCCAAATCACTCTCTGTGCCCAAAAACAAACTCATTGAAAATGCCCTGCGACTATACCTTGAACACCTTGAAAAGGCTGAGTACAGTAAATCGTACCGGCAAGCAGCAACGGATAAGGATTTGCTTACCCTGGCTGAGGAAGGTATGGAGGATTACCTGAATCAGTTAGAAAGATGAAGCAGGGAGAAATCTGGATTACCGACCTTAACCCCATAAAGGGCAGTGAGCAGGCCGGTAAGCGTCCTGTGGTAATCATAAGCGGAAATTTACTCAACCAACATTTGAATGTGGTGATTGCTGCTCCACTAACAACTAAGATTAATCGTTACAAAGGCAATCCGGTTTTAAAACCAACTAAAACCAATGGCTTATTGGAGGAATCTGAAATACTGGTTTTTCACATACGATCGATTTCAAAAGAAAGATTTATCCAAAAATTAGGAAACATTGAAAAAGATCAACTGGCTATGATCATCAAAACACTTCAGGATATATTAAAATATTAACACTACTCCTTTTTGAACCGATACCGGATGCCCCAGCTTCCGCGCAAGATAAGGTCATCGGTAACAAAGGGTGTTAATTCAATGTGGAAGCCGAGTTTCTTACGCTCAAAAGGATAAAAATTGAAGCCCACAGGAAACACCAAACTTTCGTAATAAAAATTTAAACCACCACCTACATAAAATGAATAATCAGGCTTCGCCAGTATGTTAAAATTAATTACACCCTCAAGTTGCTCAATGTCCCAATAAACATCTGTTAAAATCCGTAACTCCGGCCGCAGCCTTTCCTTAAACTCGTAGTTAAAACTTATAAATGGTATTTCAGATTGATGATAGGCTACACCAAACTGGGCGAAGGAAATAGCCGGAAGCATAAATATGCAGAGGAGTAAAACGAATCGCATAACTTTTTAAATTACTTTTTATTCAATAAAACCCAAATCGGTAGGTTGTCATAAGAAAGAAGCCGTAATAATTATCGAAGGAATAAACACTGACCATGATTGACGTGGATATGTTTTCGTTTCGCTTATAAGGCCACTGGTCTTGCCAACCACACTCTTTAGCAAGTTTATACGTGTGTCGGTTGTGCGGCTTGCTAATGTGTGTGGCGGTCAACAGAGCAAGTGTCTTCAAATTTAGTCTTACTACCTTATGCTTCCTTAATGATTGCTTTATCTATTTGGGTCATAATTGACTTTCCTTTTGCGAAAAGCCAGGTCACTTGACTGGAAACCTATGCGCACCTGAAACCTTTGTGGGTAAAGATGATTTTGTGTCTGGTTGTTTAGGTTGTATAATGCTGTCATTGTCATGTACAACTTTGGGTGAATCAGGAATCTTCGACCTGCTCCAATAAAGTAGTTTCCATTCCATCTATCCTTCTCCGTTTGTTCAACTGAATTTCCTGAAGCACCTGTTATTTCTCCTTCCAAATAAGCATACCATGATTTCAAAATATCATAGTTCAGAAATGTTTTGAATGCAGTATTTTTAGGTGAGACATACCAGCTATGTTTGATTGAATCCGAAAATGTAATGCGGTAATTCATACCGGCACCAACAAAGAAGCGCGAGGTGAACTTGTAACCTATTTGTGGTGAAAGGTCAAGTGATAAAGGTTTCGTGCTGACTACGTTAAAAGTGCCACCAATTACTAATCGTTCAAACAAGGACTTTCCCTCCAATGAGGTGCGCTTCGTTGCATCATTTAAGTTATTCGTGTTGGAGAACATTCTGTACTTTGATAGTAATTTACTTACTTTTTGACTTGCTTCTTCAAGTTTCTCAGGATTCTCAGCAAAATAATCTAGCGCCTTTTCAGCGACCTTATCCTTACCATTTTGAATAAGGCTGTCTTTGTTTTGGTTTAGGTCAAACTTGTCTTTGTACTGCATTAAGTCACCATTTAGTTCAACAAACTTATTGACATTATTGGTTAGATAACCTGCCCCTGCTTTTTCAGCCAGTTGTTTTTCAGTTATCTTAGCAGAGTAATCAAGCAATTCTTGCGGGTTTCTAAAAATACCTTTTATAGAATCAATGCCGGGAAATTTTTGAGAGAGTTCATGCCAATTCAAAGAGTCAGGATAGTCACTGTATTGCTGTTCAAGGATATCAAAGTTTGGGTTTTGCTGTATCTTAGCTAACGTAAGATTCCTAATGGTTTCACTTGCAATACTCCTCAGACTATCGTTTTTACTTGTATCATTCAAAATTGCAGTCCAGTTTCTCAGCAGGCTATTTATACTATCTTGAGACTGAGATTCAGGAATAAATTCCTTGCTTGAAAGCTTTCTTATTAATTTATCCTGTTTACGTGATGCCCGCATTAAACTATCCCATGATTTTCTTTCCTTTTTATTGAGTTGCTTAAGGTGTTTTGCACTGTCCTTAGCGTAATATTTATAGAATTTTTTAATCCGATTATGACCTGATTCAATTTTGGAGAGTTTCTTTTGATGGATTGTTGAGAGGTTGACATTAAATGATTGGGCAAAACCTGACATCGTAAAAATTAATAGCGCTATTGTAACTTTAACTCTTAGCATACCATCAGAAGTTTAAATGTAAACCCATACTTATACTTTTTTGGAATACGGATAGGCCTGATGTCTCTTCTATATCTGTGCCCGAGCCACCAAATTTTATCAGATTGCGACCACTTAGTGAAAGGATCGCATCTTGTGATGTCTTGCCTACAAACAGCATGTTAGGAAGTCGTATTCCAATAGAGATGTCCCGGAGTTTTGTAAATGAGGTGTCCGTAAAACCTGTGTTACTGTCGTATCCAGTATAATTAGTAACCGATTCAATCAGCGCAGTCAGCACAACAGATTTAAACTTTAATTGATTAAACCAACCCACACGTAAAAATGGTTTACTCGTTGCACCTTCACCATTTCTTTCATAAAATCTGGAGCGTGTTTGGGAAAGTACTAAGCCTGTTTCAAAAGGAAGCGAGGCTTTGTTTATGGGTTTAAACCGTATATCTGCTTCCCACCCTGCATTCAAGTATTTCTCTATAGCAAGAATTACAAACTCTGGCAAAGCATAGCTCTCCTGGTTTTGAAAGTAATTTACGGTAAACAATAAGTGAGAGTCTAAAAAACCAGCATCCAAGCCTATTTCAAAATTTTTTACTTCGTATGGGTTCTGCTTATTGATGGGAAGGGAATAGTAATCCGTATTCAAAACAGGATAGTTATTGAATGCCACAACTGTATGTTTACCCAAACTAGTCCTGACTTTTCCAAAATTCATTACTGATTTACCCATTAGTTTACTAAAGAGAAAAGAGGAAGAAATAGAATAGGCAGTTGCTTGATCTCCATCATTATTGTCCTGATTATGCGTCCCACTTTTATAGTGAGAGGATATTACGAAAACATCCTGATAACTAACGGATGCCTGTGCGATAAAAGCTGGATTTACATCTCTCCATGTTGTCTTGTTTTCTAGTTCTCCTAATGGAGGGCCATATCGAGATTGAAACTGCTTAATATCTTGTTGAGCGTATTGAAGACCAGTAAATGCTGAAAGTGAGAGATTTTTCCTTACCTGCTTAGAGCCGGTAAGGAAAAAACTGGCTAGTTTACGGGAATTTGTGGTTGCTGTTGACAGCCCCCAATCAGTGCCCGTTCTTTCTGTATTCGAATTATAATGACTAAGCGTGAGTTGTGATGTTACAGCAAGCCAGTTGGTAAACTTATACCGGGCGATAAGATTGCCATTCGTGAAAAAATCAGAGGCCGTTTCATTTGTATCAGTAGTGCCCGGTCGGCCTGAAGCCGGGACAGTATCGTCAAACCGGCTATACCTGCCATCCACGAACATGCGTACATCAAACTTCTCGCTGGCTACAAGTCCTGTATTCAATTTCAGATTGTGGATATATGGCTCACCATACGATTGAAAAAATTTCTTTTGTAGCGTGTATGAGACCCGTGTATCAACGGCTCCAAAATCCTGGCTGTAGGCAAACGCATTAGCGATATACCATTCACCATTTTTGTCGGGTTGTCCAGCTGGTGCATTGGGTACTTCATCCCAACCTCTCGTTGCGTATGCACTGAATTCAAAAAGAGGTTCCACAACACCTTCACCTGTTTTACTGGTTAATACGAAGGCTCCGCTATTTACTCCACCCAGGAAATTCAGGGCATTGGTGTTGCTGAATGCAGAGATAGACGAAAAATCAAAGGTGTTCAGGTTAAGGTAATTGCCAATATTATTGTTGAAGGGAACGCCATCAATAATGAGCAGCGCATCGTTCACAAATGGAAAAGGCCCTGTGCGCAGACCGGATGCATTGGCAGAAGGTGCATACGAGGGAATAGTAAGCCCCGGAATTTGCCCACGCAAGACATTAAAAATATTCACACCCGAAGAAAACCGGAGTATATCCGCATCCTCAATTTTTTTGATGTAACTGCCCGAAGACCTGATCTCCTGTTCAAAGTAAGGAGTTACTGCAATTGATATGCGCTGAGCGCTATCTGGTAACGCTATGCGTACAGAATCTTGTGCATAAGATAAAGTTGAGAACGTTACGACTAAGGCAGTTATCAAATGGGGAATTTTCATAACTTATCAAGGCATGTAGATGCCGCACTACGGTTTAATATTGATGTATTCTGTTTTGCCGGGTAAAAATGGCGGGTTTCCGTTTACCCACTCTTCTACTTCCAAAACTTTACTTGTTAGCCGGAAGATCTTAAAATCAACATCGGGAGGCGTACAAGGCGGCCCGCCAACAGGCTGCACACAAGTGCCAAATCCGGTCAAATCAAGTATGTTTCCATCAACAAAAGCCCATGCACCTTCCTTCATACTGGAAGTTGTGCCACTAAGTGAAAAATAAACATCCTCACGCGCGTAAGTGCCATCGGCACTGAATATTATGGTAGTGTTTTTTTTCACCGGGTTATCCTTGTACTCATATTGCCAGATACCAAGGGTGAGTTGGGAATTGTCAATCTTTATTTCGTCATCCGAGCAGGAGGCTAGCAACACAATTGCTGCTACGTAACAGCGAATTTTTATCAAGGCCTGGCTATGTGATTGGGGTGTATAGTTCATATTCAAAAATTTATGGCACTACTGTTTCATATAGATAAGTATTTATGTTGATCTGTTCAATGATAAAGTCTTTATTGAAGTTATCATTGCTGACAAATAATATCCCCAGTCAAAGTGTCCATTATTTTTGTTCTATTTCGTCTATTAAGTCAACAATAAACTTACCTTCAGACTTTGATATTGGTAAAACTTTTAATGGTGAGCGAAAATACAACACATTGCAGGATGAGTACTTATTAGAGTCCGAAAGTTCACATAAGCAATAAATAGCTGAAATTTTGTAAACAACTACCCTCTTTTCGCTTTTACTAATTAAATGAGACTTTTTCCTGTTATTCCTCAATACAGCCAAGTTATCTACATTGTATACCGATAAAAGACTATCTAGATTACCATACTTAGTCAAACTTGAAAATTGATGCATTCCGTAAAAGCCAACTTTCTTCTCTAAACAACATGCTGCCAGTTCAAGTCCACTATACTTTATCCAAACAGGAATAACAAAATAACTATGCTTAGTTATGAATTCTGCATCACAAATCTTTATAGTATCAGAATAAGGGTATTGCTTCGATAGGAAATAGCTCTTACTGTAATCTTTAAAATCTTTTGACAATTCTTCAATGACCAAATATTGTTGAGAATTGGAAACAAAACTTAAAGTAATTAGAAGCTGTAAGAATAGATACTTCTTCATGATCAAAAAAATTAATTTTTAATTGTGTAATCTAAATGACTAGCTCTCGGTATATACTCTCTCAATTTATCTATGATTTCATTATTAAACCATGGCGTTTTAAAGGGTCTTCCAAGAAGACCACCCAGATCATGATGTAGCTGCTCTGTATCTCTACCAGGCTGTCTATAATTGCCTAGCATAAAATGTAATTTCTCATGGTAAGTGGCTGGGATTTTAGTACAGGTTAAAATTAGAGTTTTTAACTTTAACTAATCTAAAATCCGTATGAAAAAGACAAGATTTACCGAAGCCCAGATCATTGGGATTTTAAACGAGCAGGAACAAGGGTAAGTGGCTGGGATTTTAGTACAGGTTAAAATTAGAGTTTTTAACTTTAACT
>ERZ761609.179-NODE-179-length-85931-cov-40.528134_pt1 | contig 85931 bp, 61 predicted proteins | sample MGYA00511163_ERZ761609 | MGnify/ENA primary metagenome ERZ761609 (study PRJEB28899, sample SAMN02445070) | bioreactor sludge metagenome | biome: EBPR sludge | place: Australia: Brisbane, Thorneside Wastewater Treatment Plant | collected 2011-12-16 ...
GGTGGGGTTAATGGTGGGGTTAATGGTGGGGTTGATGGTGGGGTTGATGGTGGGGTTGATGGTGGGGTTGATGGTGGGGAGGCAGGTGGGGAGGCAGGTGGGGAGGCCAGGTGGGGTTAATGGTGGGCTTCTACGACAACAACAGCAACGGCAACGGAGGAGGTGTGACTGAGTGTTACATGAATGCGGTGATGCGACCAGCGTTCAGCCATAACACCAAAGAGTTCAATCTCTGGTTGACCAGTTGGCAGGTTTCGAATGCCAACGTTTTTAAATGCCATACCATCACGCATACCAGTTCCTATGGCCTTCGAGAAAGCCTCCTTTGCCGCAAATCGGGCCGTGTAGTGCAGGAACTTTGTCTCACCAAAACGTTCGCAGTAGGCGATCTCGGTTTCGGTAAAGACACGTTTCAGGAAACGCTCGCCGTACTCCTCGTAGGATGCCTTTATGCGCGCAACGTCAGTTATGTCTGTGCCTATACCAACGATAGACGTCATGCTGCCTCCAGAGCCGCAACAATGAGAGGAAGTGCTGTACCACTTGGGGCAGCAATGTGCCACGTTACATCTGGTGTTAGATCCGTTGAGGTTGGATTCACCTCGATGATGGCAGCACCTCGTGATCGTGCCGTATGTGCAAGTCCTGCAGCAGGCCACACAACGGAGCTTGTGCCGATACTCATAAACACATCAGCGTCACGCGCAGCACGCTCAGAAGCATCCCAGACGTCGCGTGGCAGGTCTTCACCAAACCAGACAACATTTGGTCGTAGACGTCCACCACACGTTGTGCACACTGGCAAACCAGCCGCATCAAGCTGCTGTTCGCCCTTGTGAATCTCTTCACAAACAGAGCAACGGTCTTCCACAAGATTGCCGTGAACCTCAAGAACGTTGCGGCTGCCGGCACGTTGATGAAGACGATCAACATTTTGAGTAATCAGTGTAAACGTTCCATCACGTTGTGTTATCCAGCGCTCAAGAGCAACGAGTGCCGTATGTCCGGCGTTCGGCTCAACAGCATCAACAACGGCACGACGGTGTGCATACCAGTCTAGCACTCGTTGTGGATTGGCCATAAATCCATCCATACTCGCCAGTTCTGTTGGCGAAAACCTTGCCCAGATACCATCAGGATCACGAAATGTTGCCACACCACTTTCAGCGCTGACGCCAGCGCCTGTGAGGACGGCGATGGATCGCGCTGACTTCAATCGTGTGAGAGCATCGGCAGGGATCATGAGTTCAGCTGGTCCTCAAGCAAGAGATAGGCACGAAGTAATTCGTCGATGTCACCATCCATCACAGCGTGAACATCAACAACCTTCGTTTCCGTACGATGATCATTCACCATCGTATATGGCTGGAACACATAGGAACGAATCTGTGAACCCCATTCAATCTTCTTCTTTGTGCCTTCGATGGCTGCCTTGGCAGCTTCCTCTTCTTCGCGTCGTTTCTGATAGAGTCGACTCTTCAACATCTTCATGGCACGTTCGCGGTTCATGAGCTGCGAGCGTTCTTGCTGACAGGAAACAACGATTCCCGAGGGGATGTGGCGCAAACGGACGGCTGTTTCAACCTTGTTAACGTTCTGGCCCCCTTTGCCCCCTGACCGAAATGTTTCGAGTTCAACGTCTGCCGGATTAATCTCGATCTCAACGTCGTCTTCAACTTCAGGATAGACAAAAACGGAGGCAAAGGACGTGTGGCGGCGGGCATTGGAGTCGTACGGACTGATACGAACAAGGCGATGTACACCATTCTCGGCCTTAAGATAACCGTAGGCATACTTACCCTTGATTTCGAGTGTACCGGACTTGATACCGGCCTGCTCACCTTCCTGTTCGTCGGCCAGGAGGACCTCGTAACCACGTTTTTCTGCCCAACGTGTGTACATACGCAGGAGCATTTCTGCCCAGTCTTGCGCCTCGGTACCACCCGCTCCGGCGTTAATCGTCAGAATGGCATTACGGTCATCATCGGGACCAGAGAGGATCTTGCGAAGCTCGAGGTTATCGACGGTGGCACGGGCTCGTTCCACCTCGGCGTCGATATCGGCCTCCATGGCCGCATCATCAACTTCTTCGGCGAGCTCGATAAGGGCCAGGGCATCATCGAGGGCTGATCCGGCCTCTTCCCACGTACCGATCCAGTCCTTCAGACCAGATATCTCCTGCATAAACTTTTGCGCCTTCTGCTGGTCTTCCCAGAAGTCCGGCGCTTGCGACATCATCTCGCGCTCGGCGAGGTCATCACGTTTACGATCGATGTCAAAGGAACCTCCGCAATTCATCCACACGCTCGCGGAGTTCCGAAATCCGTTGTTTTTGAGGTTCGAACATGGTACAAAGATACGGTGACGCCGTCCTTGGCGTATCGCCGCCACGATACGCCATGGGAACAAGCCATCGTTACACCGCTTCCTGCACCGGAGTGGTTCGAGCCAAACGCAGTTGGAAAATGATGCCGGCCACAGGGGCGGCTACGATGAGTAAGGAACCGATAAAGGCCGCCGTAACAAGTGATTCAACACCCAGAAAGGTGAAAAGAAGGACGACAACGCCATTTGCAGCCGCAATTCCGGCATAGATTCCTGCAAGTATGGCCTTTGCCTGTTTCCGTGTAAGGAAGGCTGCCAGCAACGTTCCGAAGAACACGATTGCCACACTAGTCGTACTGACAAAAGTTGTGCCTCCGTTCAGTATAGATGCTGCCGAGAAGACTGTAAGCAAGACAACTCCAGTGATCCAGTATGCCGTCCATAAGCCAAGTACTGCAAGTTTGGAGATGAGATAGACAATGATCGTGAGCCCAAACACGATGCCGTACGACTCTACTCCGGGCTCGAATCCAAAGAAGGATGCAAGCGTGTATAACAGTCCAAGGGCCACTACGAGGAATGATGCTGCTGATAGTGAGGCCACATGTGTTCTGCCGAATCGCATCATGGCATATGCAACGGCAAAACACAACAGCGAGATAATGATTGTTATCATGGTGTACCTCTTCACGTTGTGTTGTTAATCTGAACATTTACCAAGACCGGCGTCTCGTGTGGCGTCCGCAATCGCCTGAAGGAACTCTCGTTTTTCATCATCGCTTAATTGGGACTTCAACTCTTCGAGCTTTTCCTTCATCCGTTCAACCTCGCCTTGAACCTCTGCAGAACGCCGTTGAATCTCCTGTAGATTCATTGTCGGATTCTTCATAGCACTGTAACTCTTACACAGTGCCGATTTGTACAGCACTACCGCTTCCTTCCAGGGCGGCTCAGAATGTGAACATGCTGCTGATACAATGACCAACAGACTGAATGTCACCATGGCAACACAACCTCTCCTCATACTACCTCTCCCAGATACGTTTAAACATCTCCTTCAACGATGGTCAACCTAGGGACACATGTAATTCTCTACAATGTGATATTCATGCTACTAGACATGACAATAAAGTTCTCATCATAAATCGGAGTATACTTGCGGTATGTTGAAGTTCTGCTCACATCAATGTCAATAGTGTTGAAGCATCATGCATCAACCGTTCTACAACGTTATCACAAACGCTGTACGATTATTAACATTCTGATTCTGCTCATCAGTTTTAGTTGTGATACAATACAATCGTCAGATTCTTCGGCGCGATCGTTTGACAACGTCATACTTCGTATTGGAGACGCAATTCAACTCGTTGATCGAGGTAAACCTACTACGGCTCTACGCATTCTTGATTCTCTGTCGACCTCACTAGACTCATCACTTCCTGTTGATGTCACAATCGCATACTATGCAGCTGTTGCCAATGCAGCATTCGATGCAAAGGCCTATGCTCTTGCAATAGATGCAGCTGCACTTGAGGTTCTCTTACGACGTCGGCAAACCGCAACATTTACGTTAACAACAAACTTTCTGCCGCATGCACTCAAGAAGATTGGTGATACCACAAAGGCATTACACTGGTATACACATGCTTCACGATCGTCGAACACCATTCTCGCACGAGATGCACATGCAAACGCTGCATGGTTATACGCACTTACTGGACACCACACGCTGGCAACACAGCATCTACGTCAGTGGGATTCATTATTGCAAGGGGCAAAGGGGCTGGACATTCGATCAACCGCCTGGTTCACAACAACAGCACTCATTCTAGCACAGAACACGTTCACGAAGTACCCGACGGCTGCGAATAGACGAGCAGCAGAAATACTGTCACACAGATTACAAGCCCTGTATGACACTCTATCCGGCCGAGACCAGTTTGTTCGAAGTATACTCGTGGCCGCACAGAATCACCTTCCAGCTTCGTGGCATACCATCACGGCAGAGTTCGACGAACAGAATCAAGGAAGTGCACACTCGGCAACAACAGGTCGTCCCACAGACACATCTGCCCCTTCATCTGAGTTCTCAATACATATACGAGATTACACAACGGCTTCTCTCCTTCAGTCAACAATTCCTTTCACATTATCTATACACGACGATGTTTCTCGCCATCCAACACGTGATGAGCAAGGAAACGAATGGTTATGCACGGTGTTTGGAACCTATGTTCGAAATGGCGCCTTCCTCTATCGATTAGATACTCCAGGAGCAGACGTACATCTGGCATCCAACACAGTGCGGGTTTCAAAACACCAAGTTGACGAGCAATCATATTATGGGCAATGGACATCAATATCTCGGTCTAGGTCACTCAACCAGCCGTTACACGATAGTAGTGCGGCTCTTGACGTAACCTGGGCTCCCGCGCTGACAAGCACATACACGTCTGAAGGAACATCAAAGGCAACTTCAGAATCAACACGACGCGAAAATGAGTTAAGCATCATGATGGAGTTTCTCGGTCATACGGATCACCAGGTGATACAATCCGTATTGGACATAGCACGCAATAAGCAGATTCGAACATTCTACTCGTTACCTGGTAACAGACTTCTTTGTGGGATGCGGAGAGGTCTTGGTATCATTCATCTTCAAACAGGTCAGATTGAGACGATTCGTACAAACTCTCACTTCATTGATGATCATCAGGTAGACGGCATCTATCCACGAACGGATGGAAGACTGGCGATCATTTCGTCATATGGTGGTGTTACAGTCTTCCCTCTATCAGTACAAGGCGATGTGAACTTTACGCAAGGAATACAAGGCTTCCGCGAATTTGACTATGGCTCGGCAACCGTCTCTTCTGCAATACCAGATCTATTGTTACACCACATGTTGCCTCGCGACACGCCGTGGAACACAGAACATCACGATACACTATACAAGACGGGTCGTACAACTCCTCCATCCTATGATGAGTATGGTATCGCTGTTACCGTCTCGGAACAAGGACGTCTCATCCTTCGACGCGATGACATTGTGACATACAACGTGCGTTCAGGTAGGGTACTTATACTCAACAAGCCAGACGTGCTCCACAACGTACACATGCCACTTCGAATACTTGTCCACGATGAAAGAGTACTCATTGGTCACGACACGGGTTGTATCGTTGGTACATTTCAACCGTCATCGGCCTTGGGCACATGTCGTGCACTGGTCCGCCAAGAAGGTGCATTGGGTTTCCGACTCATGGATGACGGAGATACGCTGGTTACAACGGAAACGACCTCATTTGTTGATGTGGGTTTTTTACTCGCTGGTCGTCCAGCGCAGTTTCGGAGTGATGTTCGTCTCACGTTACCTGATGGCTCATCGTCTACCTTCGGTTCTCGACATGCAACAATGTCAGTGAATATTCAGCAACAACCCGCGTCACATCTACATCTTCGGTCGATGTTAACTAATGCATCCTCGTTCATCACAATCACACGAGCACGGTCACTCAGTGAGCTTCCGATCTTTCGGATCCTTGCTCTACTTCTCCTTGGATTACTCATCTTCGTTGTCATCATCGCCTACAGACTTCGACGACGGGAACGTCAGAGATCCGTCGAATTGGCTGCGGCTCATGCTCGTTTAGAAATCGCACGAGATGTACACGATATGATTGGTGCAGACCTGGTCAGACTCGCAGCGGTGGCCCGTGGACTATCTGATGGTGATGAACGCACAAAACTCTCGAATCTCATTGCAAACACGGGTCGATCGCTGCGCGACCTTGTGTCGACAACACGCGATGTCCATGATGTCCATCAGGTAAGTGTCATCATTATCGAGTATGTCCGCCAACATGCGGATGACATTGGTGCATACGCTGACGTGCAGGTTGCCCTTGATGAGCGCTCGATTACAATATCACCAACTCGAGCTCGCGACCTCTTGATGATCGTGCGTGAAATCATTGCGAACGCAACAAAACATGCTCTTCCCGAGCGTTTTTACATACGCGTCGGGACAGATCCAACGGGAACTGTCTACCTAGACCTACATATTGCCGGCGGTTTAACGCAGCGATCAGATACACCATCAGATGGTAATGGAGTTGTGAGTATTCGACATCGGGCAGATCGATCTGGATTCCGGCTTGAGTATAGTTTTGATGAAGGCGGCACGACGAGAGCAACACTATCCTTCAAAGGAGACACGGTATGATTCGCGTTGTTGTTGTTGAGGACTCCGGCTGGCAGCTAGCTTCAACTGTTGAGGAGCTCGAGGTTGCTGACGATATCACAATTGTTGGATCGGCGCGTACGGCTGCTTCATCAACGTCACTATTGTTGTCAACTCGGCCAGACGTAGCGCTCATTGACCTTGTCCTACCAGATGGTTCGGGAACTTCCATCATCGCCGAACTTGCACCGGCACTTCCCGAAACAGCATTCGTTGTTCTGAGTGCCTATGAAGACTACGAGAGGATCTATGCAGCAATTCTTGCAGGTGCTGTTGGATACCTCAGTAAACTTTATGCAGCCGGAGCACTATGTGCCGCGGTTCGGCAGACGGCGGCTGGTGAATCGCCCATGAGTGGTACGATTGCCCGCAGAGTGTTACATGCCTTTCATACCGTTGTTAAGCCCAATCTGGAAATTGGCGTTCTCACTGCAAGAGAACAACAGGTCTTACACGTTCTTACGTCGGGACGATCATATCAGGAAATTGCCGACTCAATGAATGTCAGCATTGATACGGTTCGATCACACATTCGTAACATCTATAAAAAACTCCATGTCACGTCCCGGTCCGAAATCGGTAGGGCCCTTCGTCATCATGAATAACGAAGGGACTTACTTTGCTGGAAGATCAACAGCATCATACTTCAGTTCTTACATGATAGGACTACTTAGGGTAAGTGCCCAGCCAAAACTGCCGCGTGGTGCTGCCACCGGTCCAACAGGAAGGACAGCATCAAAACGAAGGAAAAGAAAGTCCGAGATAAAGGTTGGTATCCGGCCAATTCCGACCCCAACTTCTGTATACCAGCCAGGAGTACTATCGTAGATCCGGCCTGCTTCTACAGCGCCGGCACGTTGAGTCATGTTGAGACCGCGTGCGATACCGATGAGATCTACACCGCGCCCGTTATACGTTGGCAGACCAAGTAGACGCCACCACATGTCGCTGAAATTGTGTTCTGCCTGTGCTGTGACAAACTCCGTACCCGCATAGGCGTTTACCGGCACGGTCATCATATGTGTTGTTCGTTGAAAAATTGGATATCGCCGACGTCCAGCAATCTGATACTGGATTGGTGCATCAACGTCAGCACGGCCGGCAGTAACATCAACGTCCAACGTCATTGGATTGTACCCTGTTGCAAACGTGGGAATGGTTGCGCCCGCTGTTGCAACAAGTCTCCAGGCATCACGATCGGTGTCAATCATGTGTCGCGCATAGAGCACGTCTAAGCCACCGCGAACTGGCGATCCACTTCCTAACATATCCTCAAGAAATGACTTTGCGCCATAGACAAAACTTCCAACAACAGTCCTCCATGCGCCCGCTTCAGCGCTTAGACTCTGTCGGCCGTTCGGTGCATTGATAATGGGCATAACGATGTGACGCGATTCCGTGTAGCTCAGTTCTGCTGTGATTCCATGAATGAAGAAGTCTGCCTCCACACCAAATCCATCGCGACGGTAGTAGTCCATCCAGGCGGAGTAGACAAGGTTTTCGACACTCAGCTCAAAGAAGTTTGCGCCAAACGCACGTGCACCCTGAATGGTAGCCAGCCGAGAAAACGCCGAAAGCCTGAGATCCATACGAAAGTCCTTCCCTGTAATGGCTTTCCAGGTTACTCCAGCACTTCCTACGCGTGTTTCTGCCTTTCCAAAACCCAACATTCCTTCAACAAACAACCGAGGTGAGCCAAGTGTGAGCTTCCCACCCCAAACAAGATCTGTGATATGTGAAAAGTCGAGCATCGGCAGAACGGACCAACCAATGTCCTTCGTGAATTTGCCGCTAAAAAGACCGAACTCAGATTCGTTAACGCCTTCGGATGCCAGGCTATCCCTACGCTTACGCGCCTCGCGACGCTCAATCTCTTTTGGCCCTGCAGTATCCTGGTGAGCATACACCTTACGTTCCTCCAACGTGGGTTCGGCATAGGCATGTGTCTCCCAGAACTCTGACTTTGTGCTATCAGCCTGCGAGTCAACAGTTACGAGACGAGTTGTCTTTATCGACATCGTTGTCGACTCGGTTTCGACGGTTACGGAGCTATTCGTATCGCGTCGCTGTACAAACATGCTATCAGGAATGTCAACATTGACTTCAGCGTCTGTTACCCAGCTTTGTGCATAAAATCGAAGACCAAAACTTGCAATTCCAGCAAAAATGTTTGCACCTGCAGACGCAGATGACACCTGAAATGTCGGAATCCAAACACTATCATCATGGCGTTCATATCTCTGTTCAAACCGGAGTCCCGTCAGAAATGGTATCGCCGTCTGTTGTGTTGGAGCAAAATCAGCCGCAATAATCTGATAGGTACCTTCAACAATAGTTAACGATCCTTCAAACCCTGGAAAGATCCTCGCTTTTGGCTCAAAGGCGATTTCGTAGACCATGAGTGATCCAAGTGGTTTTTTAGATACAATTCGATACTCATACTCATCAAGTGCATCCTTTCCGAGAGGGGTAACAAGGCGCGTATTGAGGATATTCAGTTCGTCAAGCGTAAAGTCGAAGAAGTTGTCCCATACGGCCAGGTTCGATCCGGCTGGCATGTTCTTTGTTTGACGTCGTTGGAGTATACGTACGGCCGTCTGCGGTGTATCCCCACGCCGTTCGTGAACACGAGAGAATGTCTCCATAATTACGTCCGACGTGTCATCTTCTATACCACGAAGGTCTGTCTTCACGCGAACCTTCGAGTACAAGGTATAGACAAGTGACTTTAACCGCTTGGCATTCTCATCCTTTTTCTGGATAGCCCTCTGTATCACCTCTTCGGGTCTGATTTCGGATGTTACGACGACGGTATTCGTCGTAGTCGCCGAGGCGGCTAATGCGATTCGAAGTGTTCGGACATTCGGATCGAGGGAAACTCTGCGTTCCGAGTATCCAACCGACCGAACATCGATTTTCCATGACTTACTATCATCAAGGGGTAACCGAAACGATCCGCCCGAACGAGAATACGTACCCTTCGTCGTTCCGACTACTCGAATTGAAGCACCATTAATCGTTTCACCTGTTGCGCTGTCTACGACCGTACCTGACCATACAATAGGCGATTGTGCAGTGGCCACATGAGCAATGAACAGCAACGCCGTTAGTATGCATAACGATTTCCCCAGCATCATTCAGGCTCCGATAGAGTTGTAAACTGCAAAAGTGGCTCCAACGATGAACATGACCATCAGTTTCAACAAGAACTATATGCGAACACTGGCACGAGACATCGACGACGTCATAGAACTGGCATCTCTACACCAAACATCGAGTTTTGACAAGAACGGCGGGTTCGAGTTTCAGTATTGATTTGTGTACAACGTGAGATATTTCTCTGTAGGTTTGGATGGTTTCCGGGTAGCAGCACTCCCGGAGAACATTTTGACAACCTTTTGGGAGGAATGGGATGAAACGCATTGTTTCACTTCTACTCGTCGTTGTAGCAGCAGGATCTGTCGCCGTTGCTCAAGACGTACGTAATCAGAAGAATGACTTCGGTCTACTCTTCACGCTGAACGGTCTTGACAACCTCAGCGCAGGCGAATATAACGGTGGTGCAGGAGCACAGTGGTATCTCGCGAATGATGTGGCTCTACGTTTTGGCCTTGGATTTGCAACTGCTTCCCAAGGTGACAATCAGGACCCAGAGACAACAGTTTCTGGTACAGCTATAAACATCTCGCCAGGTGTTCGCTTTAACCTTGCCAATAACTCAAACGTTGTTGGATACGTTGGCGGACAAGTGATGTTCGGTATGGCCTCAACGAAGGCGGAAACATCCGGCAACAACAATACGGAAGAGACATCTTCAACTGGTATTGGTGTTGGTGCTTTCCTTGGCGCCGAGTGGTTCCCGTGGAAGAACGTTTCACTGAGTGTTGAGTACGGCCTCGGCTTTATGACGTCTAGCAGCACAGCAAAATCCGGTGATACTGAAGCGGATGGGCCATCAAACACGTCCATCTACCTCGGCGCACCAAGCGGTATTCTTGTAACAAACGGAAATGATGCTACGATTATCGTTGCACCACTTTCCTTTACACTGTCGTTCTACATCAATTGATCGACATTGTGATGAGCTGAGTCCGTTGACTCTTGCTTTTCAGCCAACTACAAACGCCGCAGATGATTCATCGTCTGCGGCGTTTTCTATTTGTGCATTTGACATACGTCCTGGCGGCGTGAATTACTGTCAGGTGAAACATTGGTGCCACGCTGATGTTTCCTCGGCGTCGCTATTGTTGACTTCTTTGAAGCCTACCAAGAAGACCGTAATGATCAAGTCGCATCACTTCCTCCTGTGCAGAAATGATGTCGCGCTCAACACCAAGATGTTCGAGCACAGTGACGAAGACCTGAATACTCGATTCATATTCCTCCGTTACAACAACATCAGCACCTCGACTTGCGATGATGTCGGCTTCCTTAGCATATCGTGTCCGTGCAACGATAAGTGCATCTGGTCGAAGTTTGCGTACAGATGACACGCCTTGTGCAATAGCAGTCTGGTCACTGATGGCAACGATAATAACAGATGCATTCCGAACACCGACATGGATAAGCGTTTGTTCGTCCGTCATGTCACCCTGGATGACGGGTTCACCACGCCGACGTAACTCCGTAACGGTCTCACCATTGAGTTCAAGCATTGTATAAGGAATAGCCGTGCGCCGAAGGACGCTCGCCACATTCCTTCCGAGTACACCTGCACCAATAATCGTCACCACCGGTCCATCCTCACCACCAGCGAACCTGTTCAGTTCTATCTCGTCGTCATTCTCCTGACCGTACCATCGACGTACGAGTGGCACAAAACAGATTGCCGGTGCTGCGCGCTCTGCCAGCCTCGGTGCTAGTGTTATGAGTGTTGGTGTAACAATCATCGTGATGATAATACTGACGAGCATATTCTGAAATCCAAACTCGGTAATAACTCCATAGTCAAGGCCTGCTCGTGCAATCACAAAGCTGAACTCTCCAACCTGAGCGAGTATGATTCCAGCCATAACAGCCGTGCGCAAGTTCACACGCATGATCATCAGGATTGCTGTCACAACAACGGCATTGGCAATGAGGATAGCAACAGCCGTAGCAATGTTCACGGGCATCCATGCCCAATCAATATTGACGAGTAGGCCAACGGAGAGGAAGAAGATGCTTGTAAATGCATCCTTCATCGGTTCAAGGACACGTCCAATGGCATGTCCTTCTTCACCTCCTGCAATTGCTACTCCCGCTAAAAACGCTCCGAGGGCCATGGATAGACCTAGTGATGACGATACATAGGCCGTACCAAAACAGATTGCCAACCCTCCAAGAATGAGTACTTCCGGTGTTGATACACGTGTTACATACGGAATGAGGCGCGGTAACAGCAGCCGTAAACCAATAATTAACCCACCAGTAACCACGACAAGTGTTACGAGCCGCAGAGCGATATCTCCAATGGAGAGTGCAGCGGCAGGCGACATAAGTGTGACGATGATCATGATCGGCACAACGGCCAGATCCTGGAAGATGAGCACTCCAAGGACAGCACGTCCATGCGGCAAACCAAGCTCACGCCGTTCTTTCAGAATCTTCGTACAGATTGCTGTAGAACTCAAGGCCATTGCCATTCCAATAAGCATGGCACCCTTTGTCCCGATCGTATCACTTGTCCAAGTTGCAACAATCGTTGCCCCTGCTCCAATCACAAGAGTTGAGAACAGAATCTGAAGCGGACCTGCAACAAGAACAATATTCTTAAGTCGCTTGAGATCATCAAGTGAGAACTCAAGTCCGATCGTAAACAAAAGAAGGATTACACCAAGTTCGCTTACCGTGGCGATGATTTCGTCTTGGGCAACGAGGGCAAGTCCCGATGGTCCGAGGATTAATCCCGTTGCTATAAGACCGATAATTGGCGGAATCTTAAAACGATTAAAAATGAGAATGACGCTGACGGCCGCAACACTCATAAGTGCAATTTCATCAAGGAAAGCAAATGGATGCATCAGCGTTCTCCAAAGATGGCCGTACCTACACGAACAATTGTTGATCCTTCTGCAATTGCCAGTTCAAGATCACCCGACATTCCCATCGATAACTCAGTTGCAGCTTCCGTAACAAGGCCACGCTGCAGTGCATCATCACGGAGTTCACGTAGCAGCCTGAACCCACTGCGAACAACATCGTGATCCTCAACGTTGGCTCCAATTGTCATAAATCCAGTTACACGAAGACGTGGTTGTTGCCGAACATGATTCAGCAGATTCACAAGGTCTTCTGGATATACACCATGTTTACTTTTTTCGCTGCTTACATTTACTTCGATCATGATGTCCACATTCAGATCTCGTTGTTCGGCCTCTTTGGAAAGAGTATCTACAAGAGATGGTCGGTCTACAGATTGAATACACTGTACCCGGCCAAGAACATCACGCACCTTGTTCGTTTGAAGGTGGCCAATAAAATGCCACTCAATGGAAAGGTCGGCGAGTTCTTCGTGTTTCCGAACAAACTCCTGTACTCGATTCTCGCCAAAAAGTGTCGGCCCAAGAGCATATGTCGATCGCAACGTATCAGCCGACTGGGTTTTTGTTGCCAGCATTAATCGCACGGCTGACGGATCACGTCCTGCTGCTTCACATGCCGCATTGATACGTGCCGTTGTATCACCCAGCCGAGTTGCCACATCCCACGTTTCCATGCACAAAGATAGTTCTGAAAGGGGCGAAGGGGGCCACACGAAGAATAGCGAATACACGTCCACTGCGCCCCTAATACAAACATCATCACTCGTCTTTCCCTGACCTAATCAACGGATTCATCATGACAACAGGACACGTTTTCATTGCTCAAAGTCTGGATGGATACATTGCTCGACCTGATGGGGCCATTGACTGGTTAATGTCGATTGATACAGCGGGTGAAGATCATGGATATCACGACTTCATCTCAACAATCGATTGTATTGTCATGGGCCGCGGTACGTTTGAAATGGCTCTCTCGTTTGAGTTATGGCCATACGACAAGCCGGTTATCGTAGTGTCATCAACATTATCATCAGCTGACATCGCTGACCATCTTCGTGACAAGGTTCGAGTTTCACATGCAGCCCCGCGTGATCTTATGATGGAGCTATCACGAGATGGATTTCATCGCGCCTACGTGGATGGAGGAAAGGTCATCCAATCATTTCTTCGCGACGGTCTCATTCAGGACATGGTCATCACAACCATTCCCGTTCTGTTAGGAGCGGGCCGACCACTATTCGGTGATGTTCATCGCGATATTCACATGAAGCACATCTCAAGTCGTTCATTTCCATCAGGACTTGTACAGTCAACATATAATGTTGATGTTACCGTGAGCTGATGACCGTTCCTATTGCAAAGTCGCGGCACATGGCTCGCACAGCGAGTGCCCCTTGCGCAGCAGCCCCTTGACGCAGACGCACTTCAGATCCATGTTGTGTTGTCCCCTCTGCGATGGTGCGCCCAGCAAGGTCTGTTATCGTTACCTGCCACGCGTCATCGCGAGGTAACCTCACAACAATTTCTCCATCGTCATTGGTAACATCAAGTCGGTACGTAGCAAGTACATCATCTGGTACGGACGAAATCGTCAGATCGATTTCCGCAATACCTTTTGAAGTCGCAAAAACCAGTCGGTTATCGGTTGTGTTGCACATACCGTTGATGAGCGCTGTATCAAGTCCGATTGTATAGGGTACAATCCACGTAACACCATTGTCAAACGAACGGATGTACTGTGTTCGAGGAACGGCGAAGTTCAGATCGCCGTATGAGCCCGTTGCAAACGAACAGTTTAGCGCATAGTCATCTCCGAGTGACCCCCACGTAAACGTTGGTTTCCAGTTCTCGCCATCATCCGTTGATCGGTAAATAGTATATGATTTTTGTACATAATTACCCGATGGCGGAGCATAGATCCGATTGGAAAACGTTGCTTCGTCGATCATTTCAGAAGCTGCTGCAAAGAGTACTCCGGTGCGCGGTTCACGGTACATACCCATGACGTAGGTGTCGTACTTCATACCATTATTCCACAGCTCCCAGGAATCTCCACGGTCCGTCGACCTCCACACGCCACCTGTTGAAGAGTCTTCAACAAACTCAATTCCTTTCATTCTACGAAGTCCACGAAGGCCAAGTAAGAGAGTTCCATCCGGTAACTCAAGGAAGGAACTCATAGAAGCACGGCGTCCTTTTTCGGGAATAGGAATATTGAGATTAACAGCCTGCCACTCCAATCCTTTGTCGAACGACAGCCAAACGGTATCACCACCGGCAGCATAAAGCTTTGAGAACTCTGTTGCCGTGAAGTAGATCGCGCGTTTGTCGAGAATTGTGTCGATAAACTCCCCTTCTGTAGTCCATCGTAGTACTACATCACCACATGCTACAACTCGATTTGCATCATCGATGTAGAACTCCGGTAGTCCGTATGCAAGTCTACCAAGGTAGTCGTAGTTTGGATGAGAAGCAGGGAACGTAAATGGAGAGGCCTCGTAGTACGAAATTGGCCAGATTGAGTCACGAGACTCTGGTTGTGTAATAACACGATTGTCGACCACACGAGCCATGATACGTCCGTCATTCAGTGCACGAACGGTAAGTACATCATGATACTCATACGGAACACGGGCTGTTCGTTCGATTGCTTGAACGTGCGCCCATACCTTACCACTGTTCGTAGAATGTGTGAGCTCACCAAGGACGTCCGGTTGTTTGCGGACAAGTTTACCGCCAGGTAATGCAAGAATTCCGGGTCCGTGAACTTGTTTATAGTCGATGATGAGGCGATACGGCATTGATCTCGGTCCAATTGACGTAACGGAGTCGATTGTACCCTTCTCAAGGTCATACGTGAAATACGTACAGCCACGGTTAACCATGCCGCTGAACCGAACTACCGTCCACGTAAAGAGTTTACCCGATACTCCCCAATCCTGAGCAGTCTCATCACCTGTTTCAAATGAAGGGCGAACGCATTCACGGAGCGTACCACTGGTAACATTGTATGTAAGCAGTATACCGGACCTGCTCAGTACGTAGACGTTTGCACTATCATATCTGTGAAGCTCGACGGGTGAGTAGAGGGGATAGTCGCTGGCGGATGGATTCATTTGCCGATACGAGTACTTTGTCCATTCTGTTGATCCACCCTTTCGTATGAGAACAGATGTGTCACCGAGTCCAACGATGGTACCATCGTGCAGCCGTCGCCACGAACCCATGAGTGGAAAATCCGTATGCAGCCATGTTTCTTTTGTCCGCAGATCAAATTCTCTCCAGAATTTCTCCGGACCATACCACGCTCCGCGAAATGGTTGAGGAGATGTGGATGGATATGACTTAGGACCAGAAGCCGTTTTATACGTAGTCGGGAAGTACAGACTGTCGTAGGTACGTCCATTATCAAGTGAGTACATCAATGCACCATATCGCCGAGAATAATCCCAAACTGGTAGACCACCGATGTTCATGACAAAGACTTCGTTATAATCTTTTTCATGCCACTCTACACCGATAGCCCGCATCATGGCCGAATCAGGCTCATACACATTCCATGTCTCCCCTCCATCCGTGCTAATTGTCGTGCGATAGTACCAATGGGTGGTTTTTCCGGAAAAGATGTAGTTCCCACGCATGTCAACCCAGAATACATTTCCTGGAGTAACATCCCAAACTAGATTATACATCGGATTCCATGCCTTTGCTGGATCCGTTGTCCAAAAGCACTGATCTGCACCACCAAAGTAGATAACACGATTCCGCACGTGATCATACTGTAGCCAATCTCCATATCCACCTAGTTTACGGCTGCGCCAGATGTCGAGATCGGGAATACGATGCATCCATGTTGCCTTCACTTCTGTTGTGTCGGTAAACTGCGCACACAGTTGAGCTGGTTGACTGAGACTACTCACCGCTACAAGAAGACAAACGATCCCTACCATCAGCACCCCGGGGCGCCGCACACACACCGTCCCATCCGACCGTGATGTGTGGACGTCGTTGATCCCGGAGTGCTGATGATATGAATGTTGTTTCATGGCGATACGACAGTTGAAATGGAAAATGTCGGTCCATACGCAGTTACTGCGAGCAAACCTTGAGCCGTTGCAGGGAGCTGTATGTGTGTTGTCGAAGAATTGTCAAAAGACGCCGTTGTGACTGTTCTACCGAGCAGATCAGTTACGTGGACGTTCCATGCGCCCGACATTGGCATCGTAATGTTGATACCGTCTCCATTCCGTTGTGCGAGTAACTGGTACGACGAGGTATGGTCATCGTTTACGGACGTGACGGTGAGATCAACGTCGGCAATCCCCTTTGTTGTGCCAAAGACCAGTCTTCCGTCTGGCGTATTCGTCATTGACGTAAGATACGCCGTATCAAGGCCGATTGTATATGGGACAATCCAGGATACTCCATCATCGAATGAACGAAGGTACTGCGTTCTTGGTACTGCCACGTTAATGTCGCCATACGGTCCGAATGCATGTGCGAGTGTAAGTGCAAAATCGTCACCGAGTCCACCGCGTGAGAATGTAGGTACCCACGTATACCCATCATCAGTTGACCGATACATTCTCCACGAATGTTGAACGTAGTTGTCTTTTGCTCCCGGATATGGCCGGAACAACGAGTTATAGAATTCTCCTTCATCAACCATCTGGCTCGCCGCAGCGTACAGTGTTCCGGTACGAGGATTCCGAAACATGGTCGTCACGTACGTATCGTACCGAAGATCACCAGTAGCTAGTTCCCACGTATCACCACGATCTGTAGATCGCCAAATGCCACCGATACATGAATCACGTATATCCTCAACACCCTTCTGTTTCCATAGTCCACGCAAACCAATCAGAAGATCACCATTCGGCAGCTCCAGAAAGCTCGATACGGTTGCACGAATGGTATCCATGCCCATCGGCATTCCAAGATTTACGGCCTGCCATTCCTCACCCTTGTTAAATGATAACCAGAGTGTGTCGGCGCCGGCAGCGTATAACTTTGAGAATTCTGACACGGCAAAGAATGATGATCGTTTATCGAGTAGAGTATCCAGAAAATTGCCCGACAGGTCCCAGCGTGTCATCACATCACCACAGGCAACTAGGTGATCATCTTCGTCGAGGTACACCTCAGGTCTGCCATAGGTTATCTGGCCACTGTTATTCCTGAAGTTAGGATGAGAAGCGGGATGCCGAAACGGAGATGCCTCCCAGAAGATGATCGGCCAGACAGTGTCTCGCGACGGAGGTTGAACGATGATTCTCTGGTCAACAACGCGGGCAAGGATTCTACCGTCTTTTAACGACTTCACGGTGTGAACATCGTGATACTCATACGGAACACGAGCAGTTCGATCAACCCTCTGCACGTGAAACCAGTTGCGGCCATTGTTCAGCGAGTATGAGACCTCTCCAAGGATCTGAGGTTGTAATCGAACAACCGTCTTGTTAGGCATTGCAAGGAAGGATGGCCCCATTACCAGTTTGTGATGATACATCATCTTCCATGTCGTCGACCTTGATCCACGTGTTGTGTGAGTATCGATCTCGGCCGTTCGCATATTCAGGAATCCATACGTCGTTGTCTCATCAAGTCTTCCAGATTGACGGACAACGGCGAATGCCAGGATGTCACCAAAAATGCCAACATCCTCAAACGCTTCATCACCGCTGCGAGGTTCTACGCTGAGAACCGTTTGAGGCTCTGTTTGTCCGACATCATACCGAAACACATGCCCACCTTCGTACACAACGTACACCGTCGTGTCACTAAACCTGATAATCTCGCGAAGCGAGGCATTTTTTCTGGCACGGCTCGCGCGCACCTGATGAATTGGCCAATCAGACCATCTGCCATCGGAGGTTCGTATTCGTATAACGCCTCCATGTGCGGCTACAATTGTACCATCTTCGAGTCGACGATAGTGTTGTATCTGTGGCCAATTCCTGTGTATGGTTACGTCCTTAGTTCGTAGATCATATTCGCGCCAAACACTATCTGGACCATACCAAGCGCTATAGAAGGGTTCAGGTGTTGTTTGAGGCCATGATTTGTAACCCGACTGCGTTTTTGTTCGCAGGTACGATTCCGGCATCAAGATCGAATCATACGTCAAACCATCATCAAGAGAGTAGACTACAGCACGATAACGACATGAGTAGTCCCACACGGGTAGTCCACCAGCTTCCGTTACCATCACCTCAGTCCTATCAAGGACGTCCCATTCTACTCCTAGTGCTCTAAACAACGACGAGTCAGGTTCATAGATACGCCAGGTATCACCGCCATCTGTTGATATCGTTGTTCGATAGTACCAATGTGTTGTTTCACCCGTAAAGATATAGTTACCTCGCATATCAATCCAGAACAGATTGATTGGCGTTACATCCCATTCGAGATTATAAATAGGTGTCCATAGCGAGTCAGGTTTTGTTGTCCAGAAACATTGATCCGCTCCGCCAAAGTAGAGGATTCTATTGCGTAAGGTATCTGCCACAAGCCAGTTACCAAATCCACCCTTGTTACGACTTCTCCAGATGTCAAGATCAGGGATTCGATGTAACCACGTTGCTTTTACAATAGTTGTATCATCCACCTGCGCAGGAAGCTCCATTGCACACAATGCGACAGTCGTTACAATCAATATCCATTGTACAGAGATTCGTCTCATGTCCTCCCATTCCCATTCAGTTATGTCCGTCCAAATGCAACAACAGCGTACCGGCGAAAAGGTTTCCTATCTTCCCGCCTGAATGAAGGCCGTGACAATAACTCCCAGTAAACAATGAAGAAAAGTCCCGTACTCCGTTTCCTAGACGTCGTGGAACGTGCTGGCAATGCCCTTCCAGACCCGTTAACAATGTTCCTGCTTGCTGCAGCAGCAGTTGTGGCTGCCTCTGCCATTCTGGCAGGATTCGGAACATCGGTTGTTCATCCTGGGACGGGACAGGCAGTGTCTGTTGTTAATCTTCTCGCTCCAGATCAACTCCAGCGAATGTTTACCGAGGCCGTGAAGAACTTCACAAACTTCCCTCCGCTTGGACTTGTCCTTGTGACCATGATCGGGACGGCAGTGGCAGAACGGGGTGGCCTCATCACGGCTGTTCTTCGTACAACGGTACATTCCGTTCCCAAACCGCTTCTCACGGCAGCACTTGTCTTTACGGGTGTTAACTCGTCAATTGTGGCTGACGCGGGTTATATCGTCTTGATTCCCCTCGGTGCCGTCATCTTCGCTGCGGTAGGCCGCCATCCTCTCGCCGGACTTTCAGCGACGTTTGCCGGAGTTGCGGGTGGTTTTAGTGCCAATCTGTCAATTACATCACTCGACCCCCTGCTTGGTGGTCTGACGCAGACCGCAGCTCAACTGGTTGAACCTACATATACGGTAAGCGCAGCAGCAAACTGGTACTTCATGATCTTTAGTACGTTTCTGCTGACAGTCATCGGCACATTTATTTGTGATCGTATTGTGGAGCCGAGGCTTGGCGAATGGAAGTCATCTTCATCACTCGAGTCGAACGACGTAGCTCAACGCTTGTCACCGCTTGAACGCCGAGGGCTACTATGGGCTGGTTTTGTCTTTGTTCTGTGTATCGTTGGTGTACTCGCCGTATCACTCCCTGAACACGCTATTCTTCGTGACGCACAGGGAACACTGAAGCCCCTTGAACAGAGTATTGTGACCATTCTGATGATCATCTTCCTCGTCTGTGGTCTCGTCTATGGAATTGTGACGCGGTCTATTCGCAGTGACCGTGATGTTGCCGCTATAACGGGTGATGGAATGGCCACAATGGGCAGCTACATTGTGCTTGCCTTTGTTATGGCACAGTTTATATCCTACTTCGGATGGTCCAATCTTGGTCTTGTAACGGCCGTCAATGGTGCAGAACTTCTAAAATCTCTCCATCTGCAGGGACCATTTCTGTTGGGAACATTTGTCCTCGTTGCTGCCGTGATCAATCTCCTTGTGGCCAGCGCATCAGCCAAGTGGGCCATTATGGCTCCTGTCTTTGTACCAATGTTTATGATGATGGGGCTCTCACCCGAAGCAACTCAATTAGCATATCGTGTGGGTGACTCATCCACAAACATGATTGCTCCCCTGCTCGGATACCTGCCGCTTATCATCGTGGCAGTCCGCCGTTACAAGGGCGATGCCACCATGGGTACTCTGCTATCACTCATGTTACCCTACTCAGTTGCCTTCCTCATCGTATGGACGATAGTTCTCATTGCCTGGATCTACGTTGGCCTACCGCTTGGTCCCGGTGTGGCTGCGCAGATTGGTGGCTGAGAACCCAGCACCATCAACGAACAATGGAGAAGTTGCCGAGTTTTGTTGCTGTGCGGGCATTCGTGATGGTGTAGGATCCCGGTGCCCATTGTTTCAGGTCAAGGGGCAAAACGGGCTCCGTAACTGTCCAACGTCCCACCGTTCGTCCATCTGACTGCGCAATGATGATGGATATCGGAAGGTCGATGCGACTTCCGATGTTGATCATCAGTCGATCATTCGCCGGATTTGGTGATACCGAGATCGACGACTCAGCAAGTTCATATACTCCAACAAGTGTTGCCGTTGTAAATGCTCGGCGATCACTCCACACTCCAGCCGTATCTCCTTCACGAGAACGCACTCTCCAGAAGTGACGGCGCTCAGAGAGCAGTGGGCTGAGATCCGCGGTAGTATCCACCACGTTCTGTGCCGATGCAACGATGTTTGTAAAGGCAACCGTTGTAGCTACTTCAACATCATAGGAAGTTGCTCCGTCGACTTTTGACCACACAAAACTCACGGGGTTGCCAGGTACATTTGTTGCGTTTTGTTCAGGCTGAAGAAGCGCGGGTGGACGCACGTGTGTAGAGAACGTAAATGACTCTGAGGAAGGGCCCCTTCCGCCCCCTCCCACGGATGTTACGCGCCACCAGTATGTGACAGGGCCCTGTATAAGGTCAGTCACGCGGAGAGAATCACCGCGAATTCCTTCCACCGTTTGCACATCTGCTGTGAAATCAGGTGTTGTTGAAATCTCAACATTGTGGAGAACAGCACCTGCCGCAGGTCGCCACCGAAGTAGGGTCTCCGTTCCGATGTGTTTACTGAGGTCCGCCGGAGTGAGTAGTATTGGTGCCGCAGGACGATTTGGAGCTGCCGTGACAGTGCCAGTGTAGACACCTACACCATGTGTGCCAACAGCGACAAGTGAATCGGATGGACGGACCAGTACCATGTCGCATGGAACATTACCTATTGTCTCTGCTGCATACTGCGTCCATACCGTGGACATGCCATTCAGTTCTCCTGTGACGTACATGCCCGTAGATGTTGCAGCGAGATAGATCTTTGCTCCGTTACTCAAAGGTAGGATATTCACCCAGTTTACGGCTGGACCATTTCCACCACCATTCGGTAGCTCTTCAAGTGTTCCGGATACAGCCGACCACGTTTCGCCACCATCGTCGGTGGCAAAGATGCTTTGTGTGTTATAGTTCGAAAAGCAGACGAGGATAGTGTTCGTATCCGAAGGATCGACCGAGATGCAGTTGAGATAGGCACCCTTTGGCATGTCAACGCCAGTTATCTCTTGCGGTACCGGCAGACCTTGATGGGCATTGTCCAGGCGGAATATTCGTCCCGTCGACGTGCCATACAACAGTGATCGACGTTGTGTTGCAGTTGCAACGATGGCAGATATCTCACCGGACTCTAGACGTGTTGACTGGAGTGAGTCCCATCCAACAGATGTAGAGTCGTCGCGGCCAAGTGGAACAGACGAAACGTCGTTATTCCTCCATACAATTCGGCCGCCTGCGAGATAGACAACGCGTTCGTCCTTAGGATCGACGGTATACGGATTGATAAAGAGATAATCCTTTCCGCCAACCGGATCGATTCGAGTGCGTGCCGTTTCAATACCGTTTTCGTCGACGAGCACTCGACGAATGCGCGCTTGTTGCGTACTCACGAAGAGCGTTCGTCCTGAATCAGCATAGAAACAGTAAGCACCGTCACCTCCTCCGCGGCGTTGCCAGAAGTCGGACGTTACAAAACTCGTTCCTTCCCATGTGCCATTATCCTGCATTCCACCCATCACGCGGCTATCCCCTGGTGAGTCAACGATAGCAATGGCATAGTGTTGAGTGGTCAAGTATCCTCGATTCAGATCTGTCCACACGATGTTGTTCGCGCGAATGTCTTCCGTTCTCATTACACCACCATCATTTGCGCTGAGCATGACGTCAGGATCTGATGGTAGAAAGATCACGTCGTGTTGATCGGGATGATGGTTCGGATAACTTGGAAAGACTTCACCTGGACTCGGAGGTCCATATCCACCGATCCACGTTAGTTGTTGATTTGTTCGGAATGCATCCGAACTGCGATAAAGGTTTGTTCCGCCGATTACCACAACATTTGAATCGGTTGGGTGAACTTTTACGACGAGGTCGTAACCACCTTGTGAGAAGAAGTCACCACTCCGTCCACCAAAGAGTGGAATGCCAGCGCTACGATCCTGCCACTGGCCATTAGTTCGTTTCCACAAGGAATGCCATTCTTCACGTGTACCGTCACGCAAACGAAACACACCTAACGTGCCGACACCAGGAGTTTCGGCAATGGCCATAACGTCGGATTCCTGCTGTGGAACCAGGGCAAGCACGATTCGTTTGACGTTAGCGGGCAGATTTGGTGGGGAGATATTCGACCATGTCGTGCCGTTATCAGTACTTTCAAAGATGCCTGAACGTCGGGCCGTACCATTCTGTACACCCGTAAATGCGCTCAGCGCGGCAGTGAGTCGACCGTCGGCCGAGACAACGATATCAGCGAAGAAGCTGTCGGTTCCAAAGACGTTTGTCCACGTAGAACCACCGTCCGTTGAACGGAAGATGCCATTCCGCGTTGTAGCAACGAAGACAGCACCTGTTGTTGGACTTACGATGATACGCCATGCATACGCGAAGGCATGACCGGCATTGATTGATGGTACAACTGTTGATGATAACGTTGTCCATGTAATGCCACCATCGGTGCTTTTGCGAATTCCGTTCCCGGAGATCTGCGCTGAGTTCCCATATGATTCACCGGAGGCGAGATACCACACGTTGTGCTGACCAGGTCGTGGATCTTGTGCCAGTGCAGTAGCACTGTGAAGCTCGTCAGACGGCGTGATCTTTGTCCAGGTGATACCTGAATTTGTTGACCTCCACAGACCTCCGCTTACACCTGCAGCAAACATGATCCGCTCATCACCGAGGTCCAGCGCTAGCGCACGTGTCCGCCCACCCACATTCCATGGGCCACGTGCAAGTACATTGTCGGCCTGGACATCATCAAGCCCCTTCATTTGTCGTGTTCTGCTACCGGGTAATGTCCGAGCAAAGTCTAATGACCGTCCGACAATTCCATCCGGTATCACGCCCGTTGCTGGATCGGCATACTTCTTACGAACGTATTCCTTTCGGTCCTGATGTGTAACACTCGCATCACCCTGTGGCGATCCTGATCGGCAACCCGCTAAGGTTACAACAACAACAAGAGTCACAGATAGAAGACGTGGGAGATTATCCATTGCGGCGTACCAGACTTTGTAACGTGGAGAACATCGACGTGCCAAAAACGCGTGTTAGGAAGAGGAGGGCAACATAGGTCACGACGGCAACAAAGGCCGAAAGGATTGTCGAGCCGAGAAGTTCGCGAAGTGCAAGGTAGACAACGGAACACGACATGACAATGACGATGATGTTACGCCAATCGAACTTCATAGGGTAGACACGCGGCAGAAGTGCAAAGAGTACCGCGGCAGACGTTATGTAGGCGGCTACCTTAGCCCAAGCGCCGCCCGTGATACCTACATGTGGGATAAGCAGTAGCGTCATAACCACGTTAACAACGGCAGCTGCCCCGGTGGCTAACGGCAGATGTGCTGTCTTTTTGCGGATGTTAAATCCTGCGGCAAGGACGATTCCAACACCGTTCCACCAATAGGCAAACAGGACAATCGGTACAACGTCAAGTGCCCACCAGTATGAAGGATTTACCAGCCTTCCTCCGATAAACGGCAGGCGAACGATGTCGGGCATCGCTAGAGCCGTCACTAGAAAGACAACACCACTTGCAGCCGTAAACAATGTTAATACACGTGAAAACAGTGTTGGTGCATCCTCGTCGTCGCGATGTTGTAAATAGAACGGCCTCCAGGCATACTCAAAGACGGTGACAAGCATCATCATCGGCAGGGCCAGACGGAAATTCGTTTGATAGACACCAACGAGTGCAGACGAGGCCAGCATCAGCATTATCGGTCGATCTGCTACTTGGACAATGATGCCACTCAGACTCGAAGGTACAGTTGGCATACCAAACGTCAGCATCTCCCGAAACAACGACTGCGACCAGCGAGCTCGAGCCCAAACAAAAATGTCGCGAAGAAAAAACAGTAGAATTGACGCTGGTGCAGCAACTCCGGCCCACAATACACCTTCAATACGCCAGTCAAGAACAACGACGAACACAATGTTCAACGTTACGTTCACAACGATTCCCAACAACCGCAGAGCCATAAACTGTCGAGGACGACGTAACATCCGTAAGCGAGCGAAGGGCATCAGGATGAGAGCATCTCCCAAGGGAATCAGGGAGGCAATACAGACCAGCCATCCGGCATCAGGCGACGTTAACTGGAGAAACTGCGAGGATGCGATTGAATCGGCAAAGACCACTGTTACTACTGTTACAATGGCGGACAGTACGAGGACAGACCGAAAGGCTATCGTAAAGGCCGACGCTGTGGCTGCATCATCATCCTTATCATAAAATCGCATAAACGCCGGCTCCATACCAAGCGAGTAGGCAATATTGATAAAGGCAATGGCCGCATACAGGGCTGCCACACTTCCTATCTCAGATTGGGTGAGATAGTTTGTGTAGAGCGGAGTAAGCATAAACGTCAGAAACCTTCCTACAACGGTACTTATGCCGTAGATGAAGGTATCGGAGGCCAAACTGCGGATGCGTGCGGAGGACGATGCCATGAGTTCGGCAAAATAGCACATGCCGACGGGTGCTTTCCGGGTGAGATGTAGTTTTGTGGGTATGAATTCTCTGCTCCGCCTCCTGCCCCTTTTGCCCCTTGCCATCCTTTCCGTCTCGGCACAGAATGCCACGACGCCGGAATCGCAGCGCATTTTACAGCACGTGCAATACCTTGCATCGCCTGAATTAGCTGGCCGTGCGCCAGGCACTGAGGGTAATGACAAGGCTGCTGCCTGGCTGAAAGAACGTTTTGTGGAGCTCGGCTTGCGGCCCGGAGCAGGATCGGACTACCTGCAGAAGTTCCCTATGACCATGGGACTAAAACTAGGTGCTTCAAATTCAGTTGTATTTAGCACCATCGTTGAAAAACCAGGAATTCCACTTGAGAAGACGACACCCACAAAGTTCGGATGGAAACTCGGTGTCGACTATCAACCCTATGGTTGGACGGAGTCAGCAACCGTCTCTGGGCCCGTTGTATTTGTTGGTTATGGCCTTTCAACGAAGGGTTATGATGATTATGCCGGCGTTGACGTGAAGGGCGCTGTTGTTATCGTGATAAAGGGACTGCCTAAATGGGCAGAGTCAAATCCATCACTCAAAGCTGCTGCAGCTCTTCGTACAAAAGCTACTACGGCACGTGACAAGGGTGCTGTTGCTGTGTGTTTTGTGAATGAGGAAGGCGACTCGAGTGACGTGCTCACACGTTTTGGTATGGACCGGCTTGGACGGAACTCTGGAATTGTTGCCGTTCAGGTGCGTCGCACACCATGTGCTCGGATCTTTCCTCCAAAAGAAACACAGCTCTTCGTTGCCGAGAAAAAGATTGCGTCAACAAAAAAACCACAGTCCTTTGCACTGAAGAACACATCGGTGTCGATTACTACCTCTGTTGAAGCTGTGGAAGGCACAACCAACAACGTACTTGCTATCCTTCCAGGTACAGACCCGTCACTATCAAATGAGTTTATTGTTGTAGGAGCGCACTTTGATCACCTTGGAATGGGTGACGAAAACTCGCTGCATGCAAAAGCCGAAAATGTTGTTCATCCGGGTGCTGATGACAATGCTTCGGGTACAGCCGGTGTGCTTGAAGTAGCACGACGGCTGGTGGCGAATCCACCTAAACGGTCTGTACTCTTTATGGCATTTAGTGGCGAGGAGAAAGGCCTGGTGGGGTCGAAGTTCTGGACCAACACGCCAACGGTACCGCTTGATCGTGTTGTTGCCATGATCAACATGGATATGATCGGGCGGATGAAGGATAACAAACTCAACGTTCAGGCGACAGGAACATCTACGTCGTGGAAGGACGTACTCGAACGTGCACAGAAAGATTTGGGACTAAAGATCTCAACAACTGCCGATGGTTTTGGACCAAGTGACCACTCGTCGTTTACGGCCAAGAACATTCCAACACTGTTCTTCTTTACAGGTTTGCATTCGGACTACCATCGTCCTACAGATACGTATGAAAAACTTGATTACGATGCGATGTTGCTCGTTCTGACGATGGTTGAACGTGTTGTTCAGGATGTTGCTGGAAACTCCGCACGCCCCGATTTTACAGCGCAACACTCGCAGAGCTCAACACAGGGTAGCAGCAGCAGTGCAGGGTTTAAGGTCACCTTCGGTGTTATCCCGGATTATAGTGATGATCCTCAGGGATTGCGGATAACCGGTGTTAAACCAGGATCTCCGGCAGAATCGGCTGGGCTCAAGGCCGACGATGTTATCACGGCCTTTGGTGGTACGACGATCAAGAACATCTACGATCTCACGGCGGCGATGTCATCAAAGAACCCTGGTGATGTTGTAAACGTGACAGTACTACGCGACGGAAAGTCTGTAACGATGAAGGCGACACTCACCGGTCGGTGATGTCGCCTTCATACAACGTTTTTATGAAAATTACTGCTGTGCGCACACCCATGCCATAATCGCCATGGCATAGGTACAGTCAGCCATTTGTTTCGGATCGAGTTTATCCGGACTATCGGCATCGGTATGATGGTACCAGAAGTATGGACCATCCGTGACCAGCTCCATGACAGGTACACCTTTTTCATGAAGCGGACTCGTATCTGCACCACCTTCACCGTCGGTAAGTGTTGAAGCACCAATCGGTGCAAGAAGTAGTGCTGCATCTTCGAGATAGGTGCGTAATGGGCCTTTGGCCGACGTACTAAATCCTGTTGGTTTAAACACGCCACCATCACTCTCGATACCCATTACGTGGCGCTCTTGTTCAGTTTGTCGAGCATATCCAACACCACCACGCAGGCCGTTCTCTTCATTAGTCCAGAAACACATCCGAATAGTGCGCTTTGGTTTCAGACCAAGATCACGGATATGTCGCAGTGCTCGCCACGCTACGATACATCCTCCTGCATCATCCATGGCACCAAAACCAACATCCCATGAATCAATATGACCACCCATCACAACAACTTCATTGGGTAACTCAGTACCCGGAATTTCAACGATGATGTTGCGGCTTGGTGCGTCTTGTTCCCACGTTGCATTCATCACGAGCTCTACAGACAATTGTTCTCCACGATCCTGCATGCGCTGAAAGAACAGAGCATCTTCCATCGTGATGGCGGCGGCTGGAATCTTTGGTAGTGAATCGTTATAAGCCATACCACCGGTATGGGGTGTTTGCATACTAAACGGTCCAACGCTGCGTACCAGCGAGGCAACGGCACCATACCGAGCAGCTTCGCTTGCACCGTTGTAACGATAGGCCACGGTTTGCCCATACGTCGTAAACGGCACATTCCACACCACAATTCGCCCCTTCGCTTGCGAGCCCCTTTTCCGAAGATCATCAAACGAGGTTACAACGAGAATATCGGCACGAAGTGGTTTACCTCCGGTTCCAACACTTCCGCCGAGTCCGAGCATGGGCAGATTTCGATGGTAGGGGGCGAGAAGGCGCGCAGATTCCTGGCCACGTTTCCAGTTTGGAACCATCACCGGTTGAGACTTCACCGTCCAGCCTTCGGCCGTGAGCCGGCGTTCCAGCCAGGTCAGGCTCTCATCGAGCATGGTTGACCCTGACAACCGCCGTGGGAAGTAGTCACAGAATTCGGCCATCAGCGGCCACAGCGTGGTATCGGCGTCACACAGAGCCTTAAGCTTCTGGGCGGTGGGTGTATGACGTTGAGCAACCTCTCCGGCGGAGAGGGATGTGCAGTGCAGGACGGCAAACGCCGTCAGGGCGAGCAGTCGAAACAGAGTCTTCATGGGGCGAAGATAGCCCTCTCCGTATCTTTGTCACTTCTCACCCCGGGAGTCTGCATGAGTCTGAGCGTCCGAGCCTTGGCGGCCACCGATACAATGCCGTTTATCAAGGCACAGTGGAGGTTCTACAAGAACGATCCAAACTTTGTGACACCGCTGCTCATGGATCGGCAGAAGCTCCTCAACATGCGGAAGAATCCGTTTTATAAGCACTCCGACATGCAGCTGTTTCTTGCAGAGCGTGATGGGAATGTTGTGGGACGAATTGCGGCGATTGTGAACGACAATCACAATCAGACTCATCACGATACACTTGGCTTCTTTGGATTCTTTGAATGTGAGGATCGCCAGGAAACGGCGGATGCACTCTTTGCCGCAGCGTCAGAATGGTTACGGAAGAAGGGTAAGACGGACATGCGGGGTCCGGTAAATCCCTCGATGAATGATGAGACAGGACTCTTCGTTGGTGGTGATGATGGCCCACCAGTTATCCTGATGACGTATAACCCGCCGTACTACGAGAACCTCATTCTGCGCTCGGGTTTTGGCGTTGTGAAGAACCTGCACGCCTACTTCCTTGATGCAGCAGACTGGATGTCTGACAAGCTTGCTCGACTCGCAAACGTGATCACACAGAGAAATCACATCACATTTCGAAGTGTCGACCTTAAGTCAAAGAATGGTTTTCGGCGAGATGTTGCGATTCTCAAGGACATCTACAATCGCGCATGGGAGCCAAACTGGGGATTCGTCAAAATGACGGACGAAGAGTTTGACTTTCTTGCTGCAGACCTCAAGCAGGTCGCCGATCCTGAATATGCCATCATCATGGAGATTAAGGGAGTGCCGGCTGGTTTTGTTCTGGCATTGCCGGATATCAACCAGGCACTCATTCATAACAAGAGTGGTGGCATCATTGGAGGAGTCTGGCATCTCCTCACAAAACGCAAAAGCATCAATCGACTTCGCATCATTGTCCTCGGCGTACTGCCAGAGTTTCAGAAAACAGGAGCAGATGCTGCACTGTACTATGAAATCGGGCGACGTGCCTATCCGAAGGGAATCCGAACGGCTGAGGCGTCGTGGATACTTGAGGACAATGTCATGATGATTCGTGGCCTTACACAAACGATGAAGGCACGGCACTATCGCACCTACCGACTGTATCAGAAAAGCTTGTAACCATGGGCAGAGCATTTGAATTCCGCCGCGCGCGGAAAGAAAAACGATGGGCAAACATGGCCCGGACCTTTACACGTCTAGGCCGCGAAATCTCAATCGCCGTCAAACAAGGTGGTCCGGACCAGGAAACTAATCCGCGCTTACGTGCTGCTGTGCAGAACGCAAAGGCGGCCAACATGCCGAAGGACAATGTTGAGAATGCCATCAAGAAGGCATCGGCAAAGGACGCGGCTGATCTTGCAGAAGTAAACTTTGAAGGGTATGCACCACACGGTGTAGCCATTTGGGTTGAAACGGCAACCGACAATAACACACGCACTGTTGCTAACATCCGGTCGTACTTCAACAAAGCAGGCGGAGCTCTTGGCACCACGGGCTCACTTGAGTTCATTTTTGAGCGTAAGGGAGTGTTTACCATTCCCACGGCGGGCGTGAACCGTGACGACCTCGAAATGCTCCTCATTGAGAACGGAGCTGAAGACATTCAGGAACAGGAAGACGATCTCATCGTCTATACGTCGTTCACAGACTTCATCACGATGCAGCGTGCACTTGAAGCAGCCAACGTTACCGTTTCCAACGGTGAGTTACGTCGGATCCCCAACTCAACGGTCACGGTAACAGACGAACAAGCAGAAGACGTCATCAAACTCATCGATCGAATCGAAGAGGATGACGACGTACAAAATGTCTTCCACAACATGAACGACAACTAAGATATGTGCGCAATCGTTGGCGTCTTTAACCATCCGCGAGCATCGGTACTCGCCTATTACGCTCTTCACGCCTTACAGCATCGTGGACAGGAGGCATCTGGAGTTGTAACGATGTATCGTGATGAGGAACGGGATAAGGCGCGCTTTGGCGTTCACAAGGGTGAAGGTCTCGTCCTTGATGTATTCCGCGATCACCAGCTGTTCGAGACAACTTTAAAAGGGCGTTCGGCAATTGGCCATAATCGTTACTCCACCACCGGAAGTAATTCACTCGCCAACATCCAACCGTTTCACTTCAGTTACTCTCAGGGATTGTTCTCGCTGGCGCATAATGGCAATCTCACAAATACACGCCAGCTACGTGAATCTCTCAAAAACGAAGGTGCCATCTTCCAGTCGACAACTGACTCGGAGATCTTTCTACACCTGATTGCACGGAGTAAACAACCTGATGCCATCGGACGGATTCGCGAGGCTGTACGTACTGCCAAAGGTGCATACTCACTCGTGATGTTGTCTGAACATGCACTCTATGCTGCGCGCGATCCAAACGGATTCCGTCCACTCTGCATTGGCCGTATCAAACATGATGAGGGCTATGCCTACGTTGTGGCCTCAGAGTCATGCGCACTTGACATTCTCAGTGCAGAGTATCTCCGTGATGTGGAGCATAATGAGATCCTCGTTATTGACGATCACACGGCTCGCACCGGAGAGTTCACGTCGCATTACATCTCCGACTCCATGGAGAAGTCTAGTCATTGCATTTTCGAGTACGTTTACTTCTCCCGTCCTGACAGCCGTATCTTCGGACATCAGGTTGACAAGGTACGTCGCAAGATGGGCAAGACGTTAGCTGAGGAAAGTCCAGTTGCGGGAACAGAGGACGATAAGGTTGTTGTTGTAGCTGTTCCTGATTCTGGCAACACGGCAACACTTGGATATGCGCGAGTGAACGAGAAAACGTATCCAACACGATACGAGATTGGCCTCATTCGCTCGCACTATGTTGGGCGAACGTTCATTGCGCCGGGACAAAACACTCGCGAGTTTAAAGTCAAAACGAAGTTTAACGTTGTCCGTGGTGTCCTAGAACACCGTCGAGTTGTTGTCGTAGACGATTCAATTGTACGCGGCACAACATCGAAGGCTCTGGTCTCACTGATTCGTGAGGCTCAACCACGCGAAGTTCACTTGCGCATCACGTCTCCTCCCGTAAAACACCCTTGTATGTACGGCATGGACTTTCCAAGTAGGGAAGAACTCATTGCCAACCATTTTGATAATGAAGAGGCGATTGGCAAAGAGTTAGGTGTTGATTCCCTGCGTTACCTCAGTGTTCAGGGACTGATGGACGCCGTACCACATGCACCGGGAACCGGATATTGTTCAGCATGCTTTACGGGTGACTATCCGATTGAGATTGACGTACATGCGGATAAACTCTCGATAGAACTCTGACTCACCACATCACATGACAACATCTGACGACAATGGCGACATGCCGGGAGTACCACGGCCGCGGAAACGGGCCTGGATCCTTGTCTTCTCTGCCTTTGCCCTTCTTGCAGTTACAGGCCTCACACTCTCCATTCTGTATCGCGAGGCCCCAAAAAGCGGCGACATTGTAAACAAGGCTCGGAAGCGCTCGGCAAAACACGTTGAGTATGCCATCGTGTTTAGTGCTATTCCACCGGAACTCGTCGATTCAGTCGTCAACAGTGTGCTTGCGTCGATCCCGGATACAGCAACCACGGATCTTGTTATTGGGTCGACGGTTGTCGACCCATCATGCGCAAACGTGAGCGAGTATCGTCGGAACCTCCGTCGCGCACTTACGGAATCTCGTAAGACACCGCTAGGTAAACAGACACAGATCATGAGTATGGTAGCGGGTCTGCTGATCAAGACCGAGCAGCCCGCAACGTTACACCTGCTGGGCACGTTGGAAGGTGATAGTCTTGGCGGCGTACGTTCACGAACACAGCAGTCGGCAGCTGGAATCAAACTCCGCAACGACGTGATCGGTCCGGTTTCTATCGTCAATCATCTTTATCCAACAACGTCGGCAACACACACTGACTACATATCAATCTTTCAGTCGGCCGGGCTTACGGTTACTTCGAGATAATTACAATCTCTGTACGCCGATTGAGAGATCTTCCAAACTCTGTAGCATTATCGGCTATTGGTCGAGCTGAGCCATATCCAACGGTCTGGATACGTTTGGCATCGACACCGCGTTTGATAAGGTAGCCACGCACGGCTTCGGCACGTGCAAGAGACAGCACCTTGTTTGATTTTGGGTTTCCACGGCTATCAGAGTGGCCTTCAACGCGGATGTTAACGGCCGGACGACTCTTCATAAAATCAAAGAGAACCTCAAGTTCCTCAACAGAGTCAGGCAATACAGCACTACTCGTTTCGAACAACAGATTCTCGATAATAAACTTCCGTCCTATCTCGACGATAGGAATGATTTGTTTGACAAGCTCCCGTTTTTGCTCGTCAAGTAGTGCCACATTAATCGAATCACTTCGCAGCTTTGAATCACCTCGATAGTATACGGTATACAGATTGGTGAGCTGTTCAGAGTACTGACTCAAGATCTTTGAGAATGGATGTTCGATATCGTATACGGCACCATTTGTACCGTCAGCCATACGTTCGTATTGTTTCAGTCCCTTTGGTACGATGGCAAACACACGAAGACCTCGTTCATTGAGATGTTCGATGATTGTTTCTGTCGTAAAACGCGTACGTCCGTTTCCTCGCTCACCCGATTGGTGATAACCAGCGTCAGTAACGAGGACAAGCACCTTACTTGCCCAGGGTCGGAAGGCAACCTTCGAAGCGTCATGAAGACCTTGAAGGGCATTCTCTTTTTCATCAAAGCCGCCAAAGGCAGACACCTTCGTCATCCACTTCAGAAACTTCGAAACAGAGTCAGTGGGTTCGTACACCTCTTCAACGACATCACTGAACAGCACTAGACCGAGTCGATAGTCGATACCGCGCTTCGTTAATGCGTCAACGAAAGCTTCGATATTGTTCCGAACACCGTTGATGTATGGCTGCATCGTGCCAGTCACATCAAGGACGAACATGAAGTCTACGGGCACCTTCTCCGTTACGTCGATCTTCTTAATTCGAACGACGGGCCGGAGCACACCATTCTCCAATACCCGAAGGCTCGAAGGTTTTACGGTATCAAGGTATTGACAATTACGACCGCATTCAACGACCAATCCGATCTCGGGAAACGATCCAATCGTAACGTTTTGGATCGTTAATGAGACACTATCAATAGCAGACGTTACTCGAGCCCGTTCCGCAAGTTTGCGGCGTTCCTCAAGTAACGAATCTTGCGACTGCGCCCGCACGATGGCGGGCGCAGTGACAAACAACAAGGTGCTGAGAAGTAGTAAAGCCGTCGACACGGCGTCTGTGCCGTCAGAAGTTCAAACGCAATACAGGACTAATCATAAAGACATGTTCGCGTTCGAACGACCTCAGACCACGTAGTGGTTGGGCGTATTTGCCTTCAATGTAGAGCCATTGTCCAAGCAACGGCAGGTAGGCGTGAGCCAGAAGAATCTGATTGGCGTACTGAACGCTCACACCAAACGGGAAGGCGTTCTGGTTACGGTACTCAAGCTTAGCATACACCCAGTCACCAACTTCGTTTGGTTTCCATGTACGGAGGCCACGGACGCCTGAAATGGCGAGGAAGGAAGTGCGCTCAGCTGTGTCGCGAAACACCGCTGCTTCTCGGATTTCAAAGTAGTTGATACCAAGGTCGAACCGGAAGAAGTTCTCTGGAAACTTTGGATTCACCCACCAGTTGTAGAAGAACGTTACTTGTCCGGTCGAACGAAGCAGATTTACGGTTGCAATTGGATCTGACTCGAATCCTGGAGCAGTGACGCTTGGGCGAACTTCGTTTTGTGTATACGTCGTTGGATTAATCGTCTGCCCAGCATCTATTGAACGCAGTGGCAATTCCATGTTGACACTTGCACCAAATTCCGGCATCATTGGAAGGTGGAAGTTTAATCCACCAACAAACTTGCCACCGTAACTGGCGTCCAGTCTTCGTGACGGGATAAAATCAAGCAAGCTCGACGAAGAAGGATCGGATGATAGACGATATCCAACACCAAGACGAGCATTGATGAGATACGGAATCGCGCGGCGCGTAGCCGGATCGTTATTCTCATACAGTGGCCGCTGAAGGACAATCTTTCCTTCACCTGCATTCCAGAAATGATAACCAGCTTGGTCTGTTCCTAGGATGTTGGAAATCCAGAAACCGGACTTGCCAATCTTCAACGTTTGTTCGAAAGCAGAAAGCATAAACGAATGCGTCACATTTGATGGACGCATAAAGCTCACGATGGCTTCTGTTTGCGATTGTGTTGGTGGGCGCGTGGCAGGGATTTCCGTGTAGCAGTAAGCACGACGACGCTCGGAAAGACGCGTGAGCATATTCGGAATGTTTGTTGACATTTCCTGTGCTGTCATTCTTTCCGTGCCACACTCGACAATCAGGATTTCAAAAGGATCCTCATCGTTTGGTGTTGGCTGTGCCGTTACTACGACCTGCTGCTGATTGAGGTTTTCTCGGCGATACCCCAATACGCGAAAGGCATTAAAGATTTTTGCTTGTAGGTCTGGTTCACAGACGTACCAGCGTGGGAAATACTGAAGGAGTTCCGGATCGATGGACGTGAGGCGTGTGAAGACCGACGAGTCGGACTCCTGAGCAGTCGCACGGATGGTACCTACTGCGCTAACTGCAAGAAACAGCAGAACAGAGGCAATCGAACGGCGTAGGAAATTCGTCATTGTCGGTGATGTCAGAAGTTGAGGATGGCGCGAACTGATGGCATAAAGACGGCGTTGTTTTCCCACAGTCGCGCGTCTCTCAAGACTGGACTGAAGAAGTTGGCATCAATGCGGAAGCCAAGATTCTGTGATGCTTGAAGTTGGAGCCAGAGATTAGCAAGAATGGCTTCGTCGAAGTACTGTAATGAGGCTCCGAGTGGTGTGCTCCAATTCGTGTTCATGAACTCGATACGACCAGAAATTCCTCCGATAAACTCGCTGTCGTACTTGCGGAAGGATGTTTCATTCCGACCGTTAATGACTGTGTCCTTGTCAAACCAGCGTTCCATCGAGTAACCCGTTCCACCCAGGCGAAGGCGGAACATGTTGTACTCGTCGATAGCAACGGCAAACGTGTACTGAATCGATGCATGGAATCGAACGAGGTGATCAACAGGACGGCGTGCGATTGTGTCGAATCGTTTGTGATCGGTGCTTACAGCGTCGTCAAAAACATAACTCGCCGCAAAGTTAAAGACACCTGATTCGGCAATGATTTTAACCGGTACTTCAACACTTGTGTTGACACCGAAGCCTGCATTCGTCATCGTTCGTGCACTGCCTAAAGAAGTTGACAGTGATGACCATCCTGTAGTTGGCAGAATTACTCCGAGGCGAGCTTGGCTCCACACTGCATTAAGAGCCAATCTTTCACTCCACACAGACGGATAGTTGATGTCCTCAATACCATACCGCAGTTCAACACCATACAGTGGAAGGCGGCTGTTGTAGGTAATCACCTCTTCTTCAACTTCAACTTCATTACCTGCAGAATCTCTTTCGATGCGAGTAATGAGTTTTGGTGTTGGGTCGGGACGATATCTACGGTAGGAGATTAGATCGGCCGCAGACAACGTGATCTCGTTCGGTCCGTAGTAAGGCACCGGAATTCCATTGGAAATTTTAATGTACTGTTGTACATCATCTTCCGGAATAAGTACCGTGTTACCGAATGTTTTCGGGACAAAGCGCGTCTCAGGGTCGTCAATACCTTGTGCTTCCAGAGTAACGTTGGTGACGTTATTCTGAATGACTTGATCCTTCAGGTAACCGTACATCTTGTCCTCATACGTCTTTGATGACGTTGGAGGCGGATCAAGTTTCGTGAGTTCGTAGCGCGTGATGATATCACCAGGATTCACACCGCGAAGGTCGCGAACCGTATTACCGGCTGGCTTTACACGTGTCTTCATGAGGCCAACAACAACGAGTCCTTCACCTGTTTCACCGCGCTGATACTTCGAGGTAACGAGGTAGGCACCCGTGAAGAGCTCATTCTGATACTGACGCTCATCGAGGTAGTACTGAATCACGTTCTGAACATCACGATCAGCAACATCGTTCGGTGCGTAGCCGGCATTCTCGAGCGACTCAGCAATACGTTCGTAGAGCTGTGACCTACGAACGGCCTTCTTGATTTCATCAAGGAGGTTAGCATCGCGTTGCTGCAGCTTTTCAATCGAACCGGTTTTATCAACCGGTGGTGGATTGAGGTATCTCTGCAGATCGGCAAACAATTGTCCTTCTACACGAAAGACTGATATGTCGCCGTATCGATAGTTCGAAAGTGATCGAAGTACGCTCTTAAACTTACCCACATAGGCACCATCCGTCTGACCTGCCAGTGGTAAGGAGCAAAGCGCCACGACGGCCGCCGAGCTGACGGCGCGTACGAGTCGATGCTTCATTGTTGTGTTCTTCATGTTGTTCGGAATCATCGGAATTCAGGGATCGTAACAGTCTTTGTTTCCGAGATGGAAACTCCACCGACCGTTGCTGTGATCGTAATGTCGACGTTCTCTCCAGGGAACTTCATCTTTGGTCCCTTTAACTGGAGTACAACACGGTAACGACCACCACCCTCTGGTTCTGTCGTGGCAAAGACCGTGAACTTGCCAACGCTCGGCTTATCAAGTTTTGCGTCAACCTTGACGTCACGTTCCTGAGCCGTCACATTACAGTCCACACGTGGAGGAATGACTTCAATTCCCGACAACGTAAACTTCAGTGCCTTCGCGTCAAACAGCTCTGTTGTGCCCGTCATGAGAATTTCAGGCGAAGACTGTTTAGCGGATGCTACTGACTTCTGGAAGAGTACAACTTCTTCCGTGTACTGTGATCCAAGTGGACGATATACCCACTTGACTTCAACATTTAGTGAAGACATGCTCTTAGGAACACATGGCACCGTGATCTGAAGTGGTGTTGTGCCTGGGATTTCCGTCTTCTGACCGTCAAGTGTATACGAAAGGACAAACTGGTTCGACTGAATGTCACCACCGGACGACGGCTCAATCGGGAGACGAACCGGTTTACCGATCATGACACGCTTGTCCATGACGGATTCGATCGACGACTTGTTCTTGAGATCTGCAGGGAAGACCGAGACGACTGCTGATGGTTCAGTGTCATCACACATCTTCAGATTCGTAATCTTAACGGTGTAATCCTTCCTCGCATCTCCCGTTCGTACACCCTCAATGTGGATCTCAAACGGTTGATTACGAAGTGAACCAGAACTCGTTCCTGAACCTAGTGGTACAACACGAACGGTTGCGTCACTCGGTGTGATGGAAACCTGCGGAGTTTCGTTACGGAAGTTGTTTACCGTTAGCGGAATCACAACTTTCTTAATGCCGGACAGAACACGTTGAGCCTTTACAAGGTCAGCAATACATGGATCAGCCGTGGCAATGTTTGGCTTCTTAACGTTGATCTCAAACTGGAACACCGGATTGTTCTGCTCCATCTGATTTGCATCACCATGGAGAAGGACCGTAATGTTTTTTAGCAGCTCACCGCGACGGATCTTATCTGACTTCGAAGGCAGGCCAATATCCTCGTGGTTAATCTTCTCAATCGCTTCCTCAAGATCCTTGCTGAACTGCACGTACTTGTACTCTGACGTCGTAGCGAACTTGTCACAGATGGTTTCGACCGTTGATCCAAGGGTAGAACGTAGTCGTTTGGCAACCTTTGCAAGCTGTTTCCGTGTGAGCTGAATCGTACCAATACTTACGACGTCGTTCTCGGAACCTTCCCCTTCTTTACCCAAGCCAGAAACACCAATAATGTTATTGGTTTTCGACTGGAGCATAACCTTAAAGAGACCAGGATTTGTTTGTTTGAAGGTGTATTCAAACACCTTAATTCCGTTCTCAAACTGCGACTTGTCGGACAACGTCAAGTGCGGTGAAAAACGGAATGTTAGCATTGTCGAATTCGATGTATAGTCCATCGAATCCGGTACGATAGTTCGAAGGAATGAGAGACCGTCCTTGTACTCTGGGATATCGGTAATCGTGTTTTTACCCCCCAGTTTACCCATGATCTCCTTTGTCTTGTTCTTGAGCCATTCCTTGTTAAGGTCTAGCGTCAGGTTCTCAACAAGAGACGTGCTATTTAATGAGTCTATCAGCGTAAGGTTAGAGACGTTAAACAATCGAATAATCTCTTCGATTCGCCTCTCTTTAGCAACAGCTTCATCGGGAAGAGCATCACCAAGGATATCCTTCACACGCACCGTTGACACGCGTATCTGATACGTACGCTCATCCTTCGGCTTGTCTTTTTCCGCGACACCTTGAATTGTGCGAGGATCGAGAAGTGTGATTTCATCTTGTGGAAGAGCGTTCACGCCACTAGAGCCGGAGCCGGTATTCAGCTGGGCCATAACGGCCTCAACGATTTCCTCGGCTTCCTTCTGCTTCCGAATAAGATGCTCTTCAGCTTCATCCCGCTCCACGATAATAATCAGGAGCTCAAGGATTACCGCCAAATAGAGCACGAAGTAAACTTTACCTGCTCCGCCCTTCGACATGTCATTCTCCGAACTGGTGTGGTCGCAACGGGGCAGCCCTAGACGCCCCTGTCCCTCGCAACATTCTGCGATCTGTACTACACAGACGCAGATTCATCGTCCCCGATTTTACTTCGTTTCCGGTGCCGGTACCACCGTGCTGACTGCCGCGCCTTGCTCTTCAGTTTGCACCGTCGATGCGGTTTTCGTTGTCATCGACTTTGTTGAGCAACACGATCCTCCCTTGGCAGCCGTTCCCTTTGCCTTACCCTTCTTCGTTGTGCTGCAGGAAGCAGTACCTTCGTCGTCACAATCTTCCTTTTTCGCAGCTGTTGCGTGTGCGGTTGCCTTACCAGCCTTAACCGTACAGCATGAAGCCTTTTTCGATGTCGATTTTTCAGCCTTTTCCTCACAGAGGACTCCGGCCGTGGCGAACCCTGCGGCACAGACGATGGCCAGTCCCGCAAGCATGAGTTTTTTCATGGTCTTCATCGATGTTGTCTGAAAATCGGTATGTGGTGTCCCTGACGGAAAAAACCGACGATCAATTTAGGTCTTGTGCCCGAGTTCTGCAAGAAAAAAGCCAGAACAGCCGGTAGAGGCTTCTACCCGTTGAACCTATCAGGGTTCCATGTTACTACTTTGAACGGGTTTACATGGGCTGCATTCGTGTATTACTCGAACGATGGACGTGAGGTTTTTTGCGAATGTCTACAGACTCTGTGCTGACGATTCTATGGGACAAATGACGCCCCTGCCTTTACTCCAGAACGGTGAACGGGACGGCCTGTTAGCTGGCCGTCCCGTTCCGTGTTTTGCGTGTCCGACGGGACAACATTCACCGCCACGTGCTGTTTGCGACAATGAGTTGCTGTCCGAACGTTCTCTTCTGTTAACTGCAGCCGCTCGTCGCTCCACAGTCGTCACAGACGGTGCAGGAGCCATTACGACGTACTCGGGCAGATTGACAGTAGCTGCACTGTTCGCCTGTATATCCGAATTCAGCTGCGTTTGCCTTTGTTACGACCGGATTTGTTGCAGATGACGTCCCAACTGCCTTACCATTCACGCCGTTAGAGCCGTTGCGGCCTCCTGGTTCACCAATGTAGACGACGGGTTCGGCATCTTCACGGCGAATTCGTGAAACTCCGTCCGGAACGTCTGGAGGATTTACCGTGAGATCCGGTTTGGAGGAGGCTGTCTTCTCATCAATGACGGGCGTATGGACAAAGTCCGTTCTATTGAGATAGTCATATCCCAAGGTGCGGAAGATGTAGTCAAGAATACTTGTGGCATTCTTGATGGCCTCATGCCCCTCAACGTATCCCGCTGGCTCAAATCGTGTAAAGGTGAAGGTGTCGACGAGTTCATCCAAAGGAATTCCGTATTGCAGTGCCTTCGAAGCAAGCACGGCAAAACAGTTCATCAACCCCTTAAACGAAGCCCCTTCCTTGTACATGTCGATGAAGATTTCACCAAGTGTGCCATCTTCAAACTCGCCTGTACGGAGGTAGACCTTGTGGCCACCAACACTTGCTTCGCGTACGTAACCGTGACGACGTTTTGGAAGACGTCGGCGTTCGGCACGGTGATATACTTTTTCAACAATGACTTGTTGAATGGTTTCCTGACTGACTTCATTGATGTCATCCGGTTCGTCACCCAACAACACCATTTCGTCATAGTCATCAACACTTGCATTCAACGGCTGCGAAAGTTTTGAAGCATCACGATACAAGGCAATTGCCTTTACCATGAGTTTCCACGATTCAAGATGGACACTTTCAATGTCCGTTACAATTGCCTCATTGGGCATGTTAATCGTCTTGCTGATGGCACCACTGATAAATGGCTGCGCAGCGGCCATCATTCGAACGTGAGCCATGTATGGGATGTATCGCTGTCCACGACGACCACACTTGTTGGCACAGTCGAAGATTTGAAGATGTTCATCCTTGATGTGCGGAGCACCTTCAATCATCATGGTGCCCACAACGTATTCGTTCGCTTCGTCAACCTGCTTTTTCGACAGTCCAAGCGATGTCAGAATGTCAAAACCAGCTTCCGAACGAACTTCCTTCGTCATTCCAAGTCGATCCAGTGTTGTTTCACTGAGTACACCTGGCATAAAGACAAAGCGCAGATCAAAGGTATTCTCCGAGGCCTTTTCGAGCGTGAGAATCTCTTCATCCGTAAAGCCCATTGCGCGGAGTTCTGCATGGCCGATGTAGGGACATCCGATCAACGATGCGTGGCCGATACAATACTTTTCAATTTCATCAACTTGTGAATCTGTGTAGCCAAGACGACGGAGTGCCTTGTTAACGGATTGATTGATGATCTTGAAGTATCCACCACCGGAGAGCTTCTTGTACTTCACCATAGCGAAGTCTGGCTCAATTCCCGTTGTATCGCAGTCCATGACGAGTCCAATTGTACCCGTAGGCGCAATTACCGTAGTCTGTGCATTACGGAAACCATAACGTTCCCCAAGGTCCAGAGCCTTGTCCCAAGCCGTACGAGCAGCATTCACAAGGTACTCCGGACAGTGCTCCGCATCAATCCCCATCGGTGTAATGGTGAGTCCCTCGTAGGTTTCCTTCGAGGAATTGTATGCTGCATGCCTGTGATTACGAATGACGCGGAGCATTGCGTCGCGGTTCTGCTTAAAGCGCGGGAACGGTCCTACACATTCTGCCATTTCGGCTGATGTTGCGTACGATTCCCCCGTCATAACGGCCGTAACAGCTCCGGCAAAGGCTAGAGCCTTTGGAGAGTCGTACGGTATACCCATCACCATGAGGACCGTGCCAAGGTTGGCATATCCAAGGCCGAGTGTTCGATAGTCGTAGGAGCGTTGCGCAACTTCCTTCGATGGGAATTGCGCCATGAGGACCGATACTTCAAGGACGATCGTCCAGAGTCGTACTGCGTGACGGTAGTCGTCGATCTTAAACTCACCCGTTTGCTCATTATAAAAATGTGCAAGATTGAGCGAGGCCAGATTACATGCCGTATCATCAAGGAACATGTATTCCGAACATGGATTTGAGCCGTTAATACGACCGTCGTTCGGACACGTGTGCCACTCGTTAATGGTGGTGTCGAACTGTAATCCAGGATCAGCACTCTTCCACGCACTCATGTTGATCTTGTCCCAAAGATCACGTGCGCGAACCGTTGTACGTTTTGTTGAATCCGTGCGCCAAACGAGGTCCCACGTGCCATCGTTCAGAACGGCATTCATGAACTCATTCGTCACACGTACGGAGTTGTTCGAGTTCTGACCCGATACTGTCTGATACGCTTCACCTTCGTACTGCGTATCGAACATTGCAAAGTTTACGGACGTATAACCTTGTTCCGCAAGAGCAAGAGTGCGCTTGATGTAGTTATACGTTACGCCGCGATGCAGAGCACGACGGATCAATGCGTCGAGAGTCTCATTCGTTTTAGGATCCGCGCCATTTGCAAGTGCTTCGTCGAGGATCGCTTGAAGAAACACTGCATTAATTTTTGATCCTGCGACGAGTGCGGCAACCTTTTCTTCTTCCTTAGCCTTCCACTCAATAAATTTCTCAATATCCGGATGGTCAACGTCTACGATAACCATCTTCGCAGCACGACGCGTTGTACCACCGGACTTTATAGCACCAGCAGCACGGTCGAAGATCTTCAGGAACGACATAAGTCCAGACGATACGCCGCCGCCTGAGAGTCGTTCACTTTCACCACGAAGGTTTGAGAAGTTTGAGCCCGTTCCAGAACCGAACTTGAAGATGCGGGCCTCGCGTGTTGCCAGGTCAAAAATGCCACCCTCGTTTACGAGGTCATCTTCAACACTTTGGATAAAACAAGCGTGTGGCTGCGGATGGGAGTAAGCATCCGTTGATTGTTTGAGTCGCTTTGTATCTGGATCAACGAAGTAGTGTCCCTGCGGCTTTCCTTCAATGCCATAGGCGAAGTGAAGGCCGGTGTTAAACCACTGCGGTGAATTCGGAGCTGCCATCTGATGTAGCAGCATGTAGGCGATTTCATCGTAGAACACTTGCGCGTCTTCGGCCGTCGAGAAGTATCCATACTTCTCTCCCCACCATCGCCAGCAACCGGCGAGACGGTGAACAACCTGACGAATGGAACGCTCTGGACCGGTTTTCTGCACACCGTTTTCATCAAGAATCGGATTGCCATCCTTGTCAACAAGTGGCACTCCAGCCTTGCGGAAATACTTCTGCGCGAGAATGTCCGTGGCCACCTGTGACCACGATTCCGGTACCTCAACGTCATCCATCTGGAAGATGACCTTGTTACCGTTTCCCTTGAGCTCCGACGTGCGGAGTACATAGGTAAAAAGTTCGTACGGACTCTTGTCCGCTACGGTAAAACGACGCGCAATCTTCATGCTGTCCTCCCAGACTCTTTCGGTCTACTGTTGCAATCAGTGGTTTCCCCCCACCAGTCGCCGACGTCGATCAATTCACCAACGCAAAATTTCGGTTGGAGAGACGGCTCCCCTTCCGCTCAAAAAACATGAGCAGACGGAGAATTAATCGAAGTCGAGCTACGAGTCGCTGGTGATCACAGTGCGGAGGCCTATTCGTACATCATGTTGCCGGGCGACACGTGGTGACGACACCACCCACCGAATGAGTTGAAAGACTTGGCCGCTTCTTTGGATACTTCCTCTTCACTGCTGCTGCGAAGCGTCTCGAAGCAGTGCCAAATTAGGCCCTCTGTACTCTCGTAGCAACCTCGAAAGGTTCCTGTGGAAAACAATCGTAGTGTGTGGTGAAACATTCACATTGGTAGATTAGCCTCATGAGGCTTTCCGTAATTCTCCGTAGGGCGCATGGATACTGATATCTGGTTGTTCTATGCCGTCAATCACGGCTGGAAATCTGGGTTTCTTGATGCCATTATGCCCGTGATCACGTCTACAAGCACATGGCGCCCGATCTATGCCGTGGCCCTTGTGACGTTACTGGTTTTAGGTGTCAGAGAATTCCGACAGTCGAAATCGACACGGTATTTCCGATGGTTCGGAGCACTGGTCGTTTCCGTAGCCGTTCTCGACCCCCTGAGTCATCATTTTCTCAAGGAAACAATCGCTCGCCAACGTCCCTATCTGGTCCTAGGCGACGTCTATAAACTTGTTGAGAGTGGCGGTGGTTCATTCCCAAGTAACCACGCCGTAAACAATGCCGCAGCAGCAGTTGTTAACACGGTGTTTTTACCGCGTTTTGCCAGGTTGTGGTGGACCATCGCCGTTGTCGTGTCGATTTCGCGGGTCTACGTTGGTGTGCACTATCCATCCGATGTTGTCGCCGGCTTTCTCATCGGATGTTGTGTTGGTTATGGTTTTGCTCGACTGTTTACGATGGCCGATCGCCGGTCAAACGCTCACCAAGAAGTATCTCCACGGCACGACGTCCGCTAAGAGCAGCCCCCTCCAGCGTAGCTGGAAGCCCCGTATCCAACCAATCTCCCGCCAAACTCACGTTGTTTACAGCGTTGTTCATTCTGCGAATACCGGGGTTACGGAGTGCGTCTCCCGGTGGACGTTGTCGCGCAGTGACGGGAGTAAAGGCAGGAGTTGCCGTCTTTTCCTTGATAACGAGGCCGCTGGTGAGTTGAACAGCAGACATGTGCTGTGAGAAGACGTCACGGAGTTCTCTATCAGCAAGTTTGATGATGTCGTCCGACGTTGCTGCAACGATGTTGTCACCGGCACTTACGGTTAGGGCAACGGTTCCCGGTCGTTGTCGTCGTTTATCAAACACCCACTGAATTGTTGTACCTAGACAAGCCGCAAAGTCTGTTGGCATCCATGGTCGATCGTAGTGGAGATAGACACTCACAATTGGGCTCTGCGCTGGCGGATCGGGAAACTCTATCGGAATACTGCTGTTCTGAAGCAGACGATCGAGTGCCTTCCGCGGAACAGCCAGGATAACACCATCAACATCAAGTTCTGTCCCATCCGATATCACAACACGATTCACCCGGAGAGTGGTGCTGTGCGTGGAAGCGTCGGTCGTTGTTGTCTCCGGGAGAGTGTGCAACCGATCTACAGACGTACTCAGCTGCATCACACTTCCATGCCGCTGTAGCCACGGTCCAATCGGGTCTATCAAGTCGGAAAGTCCTTGTCGGGGAATGAGCATTGCAGCGTCGTCCCGACTTCCGAGAAAGGCCCTCGCCATTACGGTGAGCAAGAGATCGGCATCTGCCGACCGAACTGACATGTTCAGAGTGGCAAGGACAACGGGTTCCCAGAATCTCGTTATAGCTGCTTCACGCTGTTGTTCATCGCGGAGTAACTCGTAACACGTTCGGCCCGATCCTTGTACGACTCGCCTCTGAATACGCACCATCAATCGGATAATGTCTCGTTTAGCTGCAAAGGAGAGTCCGGACATTTTCAACAGGCCATACACAACACCAAGTTTGCCGGGCAGTGCCGAAGCATCAAGTTTGGCCGTTGTGCCACCTCTCTCGGCGAAGATTACCTGAAGTGCTCGCTGACGTTCAAGAAAATTGGTTGTACCAAGCTCATTGAGCACCGTGAGGACATCTGAATAGCAGCCCATCATAACGTGTTGGCCGTTGTCCACCATGACGTTGGCTGTTTTATCCAGGACGGAGCGTGCACGTCCTCCAACATAAGGCCGTTCTTCTACAAGAGTTACCCGAGCACCACGGCGCACGGCATGGATGGCAGCCGAGATTCCCGCCCATCCGGCTCCGGCTACAACAATGTGGGGCTGCATGGAACAAAGATCGGAGGTATTTTTTGCCATGGAAACAACATCGATAACAATCGACGATTTTGAGAGGGTCCATCTTCGTGTTGGCACCATTATTCGCGCCGAAGAATTCCCTGAAGCGCGAAAACCCGCCCTGAAGCTTTGGATTGATTTTGGTGAAGGGGCTGAAGGGGGCGTCCGACGGAGTAGTGCCCAGATAACTCATCTCTACACACCGGAAATGCTTGTGGGCAAACAGGTTATTTGTGTTACGAACTTTTCGCCACGACAGATCGGACCATTTCTGAGTGAGGTGCTGACGTGCGGATTTTACCGAGAAGATGGCTCCGTTGTCCTCGCCGTACCCGACATGTCCGTCACGAACGGCGTTCGGCTGGCCTGAACGTAGCGATAAACCTCCGTTGATCCCTTACTTCGATGTGAGGCACCAAACAGAATCCGGAAATCCCGTATTTTGTCCGGCTACGCGGAAGTGGCGAAATTGGCAGACGCACCAGACTTAGGATCTGGCGGGGCAACCCATGAGAGTTCGAGTCTCTCCTTCCGCACTCCTTTTGAACTTTGGAGCGAACAGTGGAACATCAGGTAACCGTTCTCGAGGGATGTGAGCGCGAAGTACGCCTCTCCCTTACAGAGGCGGAACTTAGGCCTCACTTTGATCAAGCCTATGTGCGTGCCCAAGCAGGAGTTTCCCTGCCGGGTTTTCGTAAGGGTAAGGTGCCGGTAGCTATCATCAAACAGAAGTTTGGCCGCGATATCGAAAACGAGGCCCTCGAAACAATTGCTGATGCAGAGTTCCGGAATTTTCTCAAGGCAGAACCGCAACAAGTTGTTGGCACACCGGCACTTACAGATATCGCCAAGGGCGGTGGTGGAGTGTCGTTTACCATTCGTTTTGAGGTGATGCCAGACTTTACACTGGGCGAGTATCGCAATCTTGTGGTTCAACGCCCTGTTAAGAATGTTACCGACGAAGACGTTGAGGAAGAGATCGACCGTATTCGCCTTCGTGCCGCAAGTTTTGAACCTGCCGAGAAGGTCGATGGCACACGTTATGTGGTTACGCTCACCATGAATGAGCTCGATCGCGAAACCGGTATGCCCATCATTGGTGCCGAGGCAAAGGAAGAACGCATCTTCCTCGAAGATGAGAACGTCGACATGCACCTCCGAAACTCAGTCCGCGATCTTGGTGTCGGTGACTCAATATCCTACGTGGCCGAAACAAAGGATGCCAACGAACAACCTCCGTCCTACCGTGTTACGGTTGCCGACGTTCAGAAGGTTGTTCCGGCAGAGCTTACCGACGAGTTTGTTTCGATGATCACCGGCGGTAAGATCTCCTCGGAGTCTGGACTGCGGGACGACATTCGCCAACAGCTCACGTCGTATTACGAGAACGAAGCCAAGTCTGCCGTTGAGAATCAGATTGTTGAGCAACTCGTCCAGGCACATGAATTCCCAGTGCCACATTCCCTTGTTCACTCTGTTGTCCATCAACTTTTTGAGGACTTCAAGAAGCGGAATGAAGGTGCACCAGGACTTGAGAAACTCACAGCGCACGACCTTGAAGAACAGCTTGAACCATCAGCGATTCGTATCGTGAAGTGGGAACTGATTCGTGATAAGGTAGCCGCTGCGGAAAATGTGTCCGTTACGGATGAGGACATTGTTGAGATGTCTGGTAAGGTTGGATTGACCGAGGACCAGCTGCGAATGGTGATGCGCCAGAATCGGAATGTAGAAGCTCAGCTTCTTGCCGAGAAGGTTGTTAAGACACTCGTAGACTATGCAGTGGTCAATGACGTCGATGTCGACCAACAACAACCCGTTCTGTAACAAGGAGATAACCCACCCATGGTTAACCAGCTCGTCCCGATGGTCGTCGAACAGACGAGTCGAGGAGAACGCGCCTACGACATCTACTCGCGCCTGCTCAAGGAACGCATTATCTTCATTGGCACGCCCATTGATGATTATGTAGCGAGTTTGACGATTGCCCAGTTGCTGTTCCTGCAGAGTGAAGATCCAACAAAGGACATTTCTCTCTACATTAACTCTCCGGGCGGTAGCGTGTCTGCCGGCCTCGCCATCTACGACACGATGCAGTTTGTCAAGCCTGACGTATCAACGATCTGCGTTGGCATGGCAGCCTCGATGGCTCAAGTGCTATTCTGCGCAGGTGCAAAGGGAAAACGATACATCCTTCCGCACTCGCGGATCATGATGCATCAGCCACTTGGTGGCACGCAGGGACAAGCCGCTGACATTGAAATTTACACGAAGGAAATGCTGAGAATTCGCGACACCCTCTACGGCATCATTGAAAAGCATACCGGTAAGGATTATGCGACGATTAAGGCCGACGCGGATCGTGATAATCACATGACGGCTGAAGAGGCTGTAGCCTACGGAATGGCTGACAAGATTCTCGAGCGCCTGTAATTACGGAACTTGCCTCAGGGGAAGGGGAGCGAACATGACAACTGATACGACGGGACATCCGGAAGAACTTCATTGCTCATTCTGCGGGCGAAGTTCACGTGAAGTCACAAGCCTGATCGCCGGTAAGGGTGTTTACATCTGTGATATCTGCGTTCAGAACTCCGTTGAAATTCTTCGGAAAAATCAGCCGACTCCGTCACTTCGTACGGATGTTCGCTCCCTTCCTCGTCCATCTGAAATCAAGAAACAACTTGATTCGTTTGTTATCGGTCAGCACGCGGCCAAGGAAGTCCTTTCCGTAGCTGTCTATAATCACTACAAGCGTATACAAGCAGAAGAACTCGTTTCACCGTTCGACGACGTCGAGATTGAAAAGAGTAACATCCTTTTGCTTGGACCAACGGGTACCGGCAAGACCCTTTTGGCACAGACACTCGCTCGTATTCTCGATGTGCCCTTTGCAATCGCCGATGCAACAACGCTAACAGAAGCTGGGTACGTAGGTGACGATGTTGAATCGATCATCGTAAACTTGCTTCAGAATGCAGACTACAACGTTGAACGTGCCGAGCGTGGTATCATCTATGTTGACGAGATCGACAAGATTACGCGCAAGTCAGACTCAGCCTCAATCACCCGCGATGTGTCAGGTGAAGGTGTTCAACAGGGTCTTCTCAAGATCCTTGAAGGAACTGTTGCCGGTATTCCACCTAAGGGCGGCCGGAAACACCCAGAACAACCACTGATCTACGTTAACACCCGCAACATTCTGTTTATCTGCGGTGGTGCGTTTGAGGGTATTGAGAAGGTTATTGAACGCCGACTCCGCCCAAGCACAATTGGCTTCACGTCAATCTCTGATGCTGAGGTCGAAGAATCATCAGCCCTTCTTCGATATGTTGAACCCGAAGACCTTATGCGCTTCGGATTTATTCCTGAGTTTATCGGTCGTCTCCCCGTCATCGCAGCTCTTGATCCTCTTACCGACGAGGCAATGCTCGATATCCTGACAAATCCGAAAAATGCTCTCGTAAAGCAGTATCAAAAGCTGCTTCTGCTCGAAGGTGTTCAACTGGAGTTTGAACAGGAAGCATTACTCGGAATTGTGCATAAGGCAAAGGCTCGTAAGACGGGTGCTCGTGCTCTTCGTGGCGTACTGGAAGAGATCATGATTCCGATCATGTATAATCTCCCCGATGAACGTAACGTGCGGAAGTGTATCATCACCGGCGATACGGTTGAGCGCGGAGCTACGCCACTGTTTGAGCTTAGCGAACAGCAAATTTCTAAGGGCCGGGCGTAACCGAGTCTGATGTGAATGCCTCTCCTCCTGAACACTTTGTTTTTGGAGGACGTCATGGCCGCCACATCCCGCCTGTATACCAATTCCTTTGAGTCCATCCGCGGACTCTCTGTCGCACTTGGCGCGCTGCTCGTAGCCGCAGCTACGACGCTTATCCCTGAGCGCACCTACGTGCGTGTACTGCAGCCAGTGATGCAATCAACAACTACGATTATGCGGGTGTTTGAGCCGATTCAGCTCCCACCCATGTCGGAGAATTCAACCGGAGGTGGTTCACCCGGTGAACAGAGGCCACCAACCACGTCTGAAGCAGCTGTACCCGTCTTCCGGATGGAGGTACCAGATGCACGAACACCCGCCGATATTCCGCCGGACGTTCTCACGTTTGACGGTGATCTGCCAAATGGTGTCGACCGACATGATTCCGTAGGTTTTGGCAACGGGCCAGGTAATGGACCTGGAAAGGGTACCGGGAACGGCACCGGAGAAGGTGACAGATTTTCGGTAGGGGGCAAAGGGGGCTCTGGAACGGAACAGTTGCCCGATGATGAGTTTATCGCCGTCGAACAAGAGCCGACGTTTGACTATGCTGCCCTTACGAGATCCGTTGTCTATCCCGAGCTGGCACGTCAGTACGGTATCGAGGGTAAGGTTGTACTCCGTGTTTTGATTGCCGCCGATGGCTCTGTAGCACGAACGAACATCCTGCAATCCGCAAATGTTATGCTGGAAAGTGCTGCCATCAAGGCAGTCCAGAATGTTCGGTTTACGCCAGCTCGTCAGAACGGCCAAGCAGTAGCCTGTTACGTGACAATTCCGGTAAACTTTCGCCTCGGTCGCTAATCACTCCAAGGATGCAAAAGGACCGTTGTTGTGATGTTCTTATTGCCCCTGGGTGATTACGATCGACTGTGTTTGCCCGTGATGATGGAGGACAACAACGTACGAGCCGGAACGCACGTCAAGGTCACTGATACGAAGTCGTAGGACTCCGTTGTCTGGGCTAAGTGAATTGAGACGTCTGAGTAGTCGACCGTCGATGGTGAATACGTCGACGGTCGTTGACGTGTCAACACCAATTGCAAGAACGTCACCTGTTGTAGGATCACGGCCAAGAATAGCCTGTCCGCCAACAACGACACCACGTTCGTCAAAGGCGCACATGACACTCCGAACGAGGCCTGGTAAAACGTTGACGTCGGCGTCTCCACCTGCGAAGTCACGTACCACGGGTTGTACAACGGTTCGATCAGGACCACCACGCAGTACGTCAATTTCAACCTCGGCAAACACGTTTGACGTCACCAGTCGATCCGACCGCAGAGACGTAGTATCGTTAGCGAAAACGACAGTAGCAGTACCATCATTGATGGATCCGCCAAGTGTTCCGGATGGACGGAACACAAGTCCGTCGTGCCGAAGAGCTAACTCTGTTGGTCGTCCTCCACCATCAACAAGCCGTACGACGTCGTTGATGCTCAGCGGAGCGTCGGACCGTGGAATCCAGCGTATCGTATACGATCTGCGCTCACCAACAGTCGCAACGATGGTATCTGCCGCAATCGTACCACAGACAACTCCATGACATACAGCTGTGATGGTAGAGTCAGCAGCAACAGCCCATTCGCCATCGTGCGTAACAGTAATGGTCGATACCGCCCGCCCAAGTTGTGATGGAGTTATGGCCACACTCACAGCCATCGTATCGTCTGGTTCTAGTCGGTAAGGAAGTGTTGCTGTAACCGTAACCTCTGGTGATGATGATGTCAACGCCGTTACTGTCAGTGGGGCGTTACCACGGTTGCGAAGTGTGAGTGTTGTATCCTTTGTTCCGCCTACGCAGAGTCTGCCAGGTTCGATGGATGGTCTGTCGGCGGACAATAGTGGTCGAATTCCACGCATCGTTAGGTCGATGTCTGGTAATGGTTCACAGAGTGGCCGTGCGACCCTGATGGTCAACAATGCACTACGACGTTCGATGTCTGTCGGACTACCAACAATGTTTAGGTCTACCGTTGCTCCGGAAGAAATCGTAAAGGGTAGGGTACGTCCAACAGCCGTTACAACGTACTCTGTACTCGATGGTCCAGATAGTTGAAAACCGACAATTGTAACGGGAGCTGATCCATTTGCCGTGATCGTGATCTGCGACGTCGAAGATGTCCCAACACGAACATCACCGAGATCTACCTGAGGTGGTGCAGTAAGTCGAGTACTACCAACAACTCCACGAACAACAATGGTACGATCACCTGCCGCAACACTTCGAACGATGATGCTTTCCGAAAACGGTCCGTCAACTGTACGACGAATTCGTAGTGGTACACTCACCCTGCTACGACCCGGTACAACAAATGATGATGTTGATGTCGACGAAACAGAGTTGCCAGAGAACTCGATTGTATCTACGAGTACTGGACACTCAACAGGTGTTGATACACTTAGAATTTCCGCAACATCTACGTCTGGACAAATCGTGTCTAGATCTATGGTATCGGCGACCGAAAGCTGCGGCGTGACGACACTTGCTTTGACGGCAATCCTCCTCGTTCCAGGTCGAGCAACACTCACAACATCCAGCGTACCAACAAAGTCACCAGGAGTTGGCGATACAAAGGTGATGCGTACTCGCCGGTTGTCACCACGCTCAATTGTTATTGGTGTTGTTGAGCCTTGCCCCATAGCGAAGCGGCCCCCTACATCATCAATCCACGTTAGTGCTGAGATGTCAAGAGCACAGCCACCGATGTTCTGAAGAATCGTCTCGCCTCGGAGTGTATCGTTAACACAAATGTCACCAAGGTCGAGTGTGTCCGTTGTCCCAAGAATCGTATACTCAGCATGTTTACCAACTACTGTGACGGTAACGGTATCAATGTGTTCGACCCATGTTGTATCACCATCGACCAACGATTCATACTCACGAACACGTAGGCGTACACGAACCGGAACACTGCCCTCCACCGTTGGTGTAACGGCCAGCGGAAGCAGTGTTTGTCCCGACGATGATAACGTAACCGGTAATGGTGCTAATAAGCTTACCGTTGCCGTTGTGACATCAAGAACCGTAAACTCTACAAGTGGTAAACATCGTACTCCGTTGACGCTCACACGCAGAGCGATGGTATCGGTGATTGTCGGGCAAATTGGCGGCGTACTCACATCAACAGCATCGATGGTTGCCTGTAACCCAGGCACATTGATACACAGTGTATCAACGTAACTCGGACTCAGTCCATCAGCACGGACAGCTATTGGAATGGCATACGTTGCTGGTTGTAAACGTGGACGAAGAGCGAGTGTTACGGAACCAACACCTGTCTGATCATCGGCAAGCGTTGACGGAATCACGGGTGTTGATGCCGATACTATGTCTACACCTGGCTCCGTTCCTACAACATCAACGGAGACGTTCGTGAGTGTGCGTCCTTCAACGTTCGTGATGAGGAAGAGTGGTTGGACCGTATCAGGCGTGTACGGATGCCATGTAGGATCGCCACACGGATTCTCGCGTACGGTATCGGCCACAATACAGCCATTACCACCTCCGGGTCCGGCAACAACAACTCCTCCTCCTCCACCGCCACCACCTCCACCGCCCTGGCTCACACGTAACGAGTCAACAATGCCCAACTCTGTTGCCGCACGGAGAACTCGTTGGCCAACGGTCACAGGTGCCGGATTCCAGATAAGGAGAACCCCACTATCGCTATAGTCAAAACCTGTTGCTCGACGTTCATCCCACTCGTTAAGACGGAGACCAATGGTGCCGCGTGAAGGATCGTCAACCCAGTTACCAATGATGACAAGATCTGGCCGGATGAGTTCGGATTCAATTAGATTTCCGCGAGCCGTTAAGCCCGGTCCAACCGGACTTCCTTCGAGTGCAAGCCAATAGTCGGGTATACCCGGAGGAATTGATGCATCGTATTCTGTCTCGACCGTTCGATATCCGAATGACGTTGCAATCGGCGACCTGTCATTGTCACCAATTTTTGTATCGATGAGCAAAAGCACACCAATGTTGTGTGTGCTTCTGCCTCTGTTCTCTGCAACGACACTCATACGTATAAAGCCACCTGTTGATCTTCGCACAGGTTCCATGGTAAAGACGACGTTTACCGTGTCACCAGGACCGTGAAGGATCTGCATATCGGCATTGATACGTGGTCGGCCAGATACTGTATCACGATAGAGTCTGCGGACAGCTATCTGATTGGGTGGTGGCTGTCCTGTTGTTTCGTCAACTTCATAGCCCATTTTATAGACTACACCATCTACCTTGATGTGAAGGTGAGAAGTGTAGTTAACAGGTCTGTTTCCTGTACCGTCCTCTCGATAGATGAGTGGTTTGGGTTGCCCGGTATAGGACGTGCCGATTGCAAAGTGTCCGTTATTCAGCAACCATGCAGAAAGATCGTACGGAGGAAGTGCGTCGGTGATCGTGAGTAGAGACTGAGCCGATACACAAACAGGCGCAAAGAGAAGGGCGAGAAGAAGGATACAACGTTTCATCATTCATCTCCCGCTTCCACGTCACGTGGCGTGGCAACATCAATCACAACGGTCCGGTTGTACATCCGACCCTCAGGGAGGTTGTTGTCATGTATCTCCTCTGGACCTGCACCACGCTGATCTAAACGTGTCGGTTTGATTCGCGAGAGCAACGACGTGGCTACACTTCCAGCACGACGTGTGGAGAGTGAGGTGTTATGGCCAACATCTCCAATACGGTCTGTGTATCCTGTGACGACAACCTTCGACGTTGTACGCAACCGGCCATGGATTGCTTCCACGAGAGGCGTGTCGATAGCACTAATACGATCGTCATCAAATCCGAAGAATACCAGACGATGTCGCTCACGAATTGTATCACGTTCTCCATCGGCCAGAACACTGCGTCGCAGAGTGATTGTCCGTCGTGCCTCTCGGCGTGTACTCTCTTCACCGGCTGCAGCCGTCACCACAATCCGACGTTGTCCAGAAGCAAGGAGTGACCGAACGAGTGTTGTTGTGGGTTTCCACGTCAGCGCAGCGCCGGATGCGATGTTCTCTTCTGCAAAGACTGTTCCATCAGTTGATGTGATTCGAACGTCAGCATTTGTCACGTTTTCGAGTTGTGGGGCAACAACGAGCGGATCAGGTACAATTCGTCCATCAAGTAACGATCGACGTACCGGTGCTAGAACGGAAGCATCAGATGGTGAAAGTTCAACGCGACGGTTTTCCGCACGTCCGTCTGCTAGTGTACGATTTGATGGTCGTGCAGGGAGTTCGCGTTCACCAATTGTAAGTCGCGATGGATCAATATTCCAGACGGAGACGAGGTAGTCACGAACAACTTCGGCACGACGACGCGAGAGTGTTACGTCTGTCTCACCGTCAGCTGGCTCACGATGACCGACAATTGACAACGTTGATGACGGACGTTGTTTCATCCGATAACCAACAATGTTGAGAATATCATGGTAGACGTCAATAACGTCACCGGACAGTTCTTCCGGGATAAAGTCAGCTGTTTGTCCTTGTCTGGATGTGTACCGCTGTGGGAGTGTCGCTGATACGCTGTCAAAGAAGATGTTCGGAAGTAGCGGTACAACATCAACGGTACGAGCATCTGTTAAGACAATCTCGGAGACAGATTCCATGGCACCATCTTCATCCCTACCGCGCACGTCAACGTCAACGTATGGTGGCGGAGGAGCCATAACAACTGGTGGTGCTGGCTGAGGTTCTGGTGAAGGGGGCGGAGGGGGCACATCGTCTGATCCGAAGACGTAACTCAGCCGTAGACCAGCTCGAACCATGTGTGCCGTCCAATCAAAGGACGAAAGCACATTTGTGAAGGCATACGTCGCGCCAATCTCCGGAGAGAGTTCAAGTCGTTTGGCAATCGGTATGTCATAGGAAAGGTTGAGTGTCGCACCGATACGTAACATTCGTTCCGTTGCCACAGCACCTTGTTGATCGAATGGTGCAGCAAGAATCAATCGAGACGTAGCACCATTTGCAAAACGTACGATGGATGGCTCAAGAATCGTTTCATGTTGTTCAAAGCTTGCCCGTGTTGTGAATCCAACTTGTGGGCCGAGTCCAACTCGAAGTCGATCTGTGATTCCATATGTCACGAGAAGATCCATCGTCACAACGTCAAGTGTCGTTTCGAGTTCATACTCCGTTGACATTCGAACAGTAGAACCGTCAGGTAAGGCAACGAGCGGAGACAGCGTTGCTGGATCTTGGAAGGAACCGTCGGCTTGCCAGAATCCGATACGAGCCATTGCGCCCCAGCCACTGCGTAAACGTGCTTCTACAACATTACCAAGCGTCCATCCTGGTGTGATAGCATCTGAGAACGTTCCACATCCTTGGAGACCCTCGTACGATGAGAACTCACCATTGTGGATGTTGAGTGTGCCTGCGCCGAATAGTCCTGCCCTCCATTCCGGTCCATCACTTTTTGTTGTCTGTGTGAAAGCCGTTGTGGGAGTTACGGAGAGAATCGTTGTCAGAACACAAACGAGTGGTAACGAACGAGTGAGGTAACGTAGAGTCATGGTTGTCCTGGCTCAACAACGTGAACGATGGTCCGAGTAACGATGCCGTGTGCATCGATGTAGGTTAGCCCGAGCGGACCTGTGTGGTGTTCCGGCCGAGGAATCGTAAAGACGTTTGAAGCTGTTTGAAGTGAAAGAATTGTTCGTCCCGTCACATCAGCTGCACGTAGCATACCATCGGCACTGACGTTGAGCAGACGAACAACAATTCCTTCGTTTGTCTGTGTTGCAATCATCGTTGGCTGCGATGTGAGATAGACGTATCCCGACGCGCCTCCGCAGAGAGGGTCGATCGACACAATTGCTGTATCCACGAGCACACATGGTTGTGCAGGACTTCCATGGATGACAACGTCCGTAGTTGGTGCATCACCACGAAGTACATCCCACTCAACGCGTACAACGACGTCATTCGAATCAGGGTCTGCGGCGAGTTCAACGGTTACGACTGTTGAAGTGGCCGACTCACGAACAAATGACGACGTGACGATTGGGATGTCACCAGCCAGAATGGCTCGCGGTGCGAGTAAGGTAGCTGAGTGTTGAAGTCGAAACGACAGCATGCGCGACATAGACGATGTCGCCCGTAATGGCAGTACTCCCGTGAGTCCTGTGACATACCTGCCATCTTCTAATGCAAGCCGCACACTTGGTGCAACATCGGCTGTGACAATTGCCACAGCACTCCCAAATGATCCGTCGAACGATATGCGTCCGTCGAGCGGAGTAACATCCGGAATTGTCAGTGTGAGGTCAACAGTGACTGATGTTCGAGGAAGTAGTGTTACGGGGAATGTCGTTGTTGTAACTCCCGAAAGAACACTGAAGCGGACGGCATCAATGGTCATTGTCTCTAGTGAGCTTGCATTTTCGATACGAAGTGATGTCGTGAAAATGTCACCAGCACACACCGTTCCGAGGTCAAGTCGAGAGATAGATAGTTGAGGAGCCGTGGTACGAGGAACACTACAAATTGTGCCTCGTGCCAGAGTGTCGCCATCATCTGTCGTGGTAATGATGATGTCTTCACGACCTTCTCGAAGGACGTGCTGCAAAAGTTCAACAGGTACACTGCCATTCGGTGGGATGACAATCGGGAATGTCACAAGTGGTGAAAGCTCTACCGTGCCCTGCGTTGTACTATTTATTCCAAGCGCCGTGATCGTCACGGGTCTGTCACTTGGATTACTGATCTGTACTACGAGTCGAACTGTATCACCAACTCGAGCCGAAATCGTGTCACAGTCTACTCGTGAGTTGACAACAGCGAAACGGCGGACACCACGTCCGATCACCGCAACAGGCAGACGTCGTCCGCCAATAGCAAAGGTCATTGATGTCGATACGGTTCGTCGTGTTGACGGACGGAATCGCAAACACACGCGCAGTGTATCCCCAGGTGCTACACGTGGACGTCCCAAGGGAGATGTAACCGTAACATCGGAATCATCAACAGAAATCGAATCGATTCGAAGCGTGTCGGATCCATTATTCACAACAAGATTAATACATGTATCTCGAGCGGTCGAGACAACAACGTCACCAAGATCAACGCCAGTCGTTGTCAGTGCAACGGTCGATTGAAGACCGATGCCGTTGATGTTTATCGTATCGAGTACGGGACCAATCGAAAGTACAATTCGTCCTCTACGGAGTCCCTCAGCAGCAGGCCGGAACCAAACACGTAAGGGTTTCCGCTGTCCTGCACCAACAACTGGTCGTGTTGTATCAAATGTTACCAGAAACTCTGCAGACCCCTCAACAACAATGTTGTCGATGGTAACCGGGAGAACCCACGTGTTCTCAATGTTGATAACAACGCTATCACTGATCGATGCTACCTCAGTTGATGGCATTGTGACCCCAACTGTGCGTAGAGGTCGATACATCTGAACACTATTCTCAACATTTCCAGAACGTCCACCCGTTGCTACAGGAAGATTCCAGGCTGACATTGCAAGTGAGTTCGCATCTGCAGCGTGTTGTAAACTCGGTAGTGATGACCACGTACCCGTTGGATCACCACTTGATGGTAATGCAAAGAGTTCCGTTGTTGACGTCGGTGCCGTGCGACCTTGCCCTCCTGTGACAAGCACATAGTCGGCAGTATCTCGAGGACCGGCGGTAACAACGGCTGAATGTCGTTGCCGTTCGTTGGCCATTCGTGGAGCAGCACGCCAGCCAGACTTCGGATCGTACCATTCGCAGGCAGCTGTAGCCGTTCCAGTGGCATCGGCACCGCCAAGAACACGTGCGATGTCAGCAGGATCTGTAATTCCCACTCCATCCCGTCGCCACTGGCGTGGTGGATTCGTACGAGCGTCCCACACACCACCAATGAGCAACTCCGTTACGGTTGTCGGCGGAGGTTCTTCGCCCCCAGCCGCCAGAATGGCGGCGCTCCCTAACTGATCAATGTATCGCAGCGTAACGTGAGCAGCATGGGTAGAGGTAAGATCACCGGACCGCACGATGCTACCAGTGGCCGTATTAATCACCCACGAACGTCGCTCCGTCGTTCCGGAACCTGGAGCACCTGATGTCTGCGTTCGTCCACCAGTAACGATGATGTTTCCGTCAGGACCCTGAACGGCTCTACACTCACCTACAGCAAGATCCAGGTTACCAATCGTTCGCCATTGTCCTGACCGACTCGCGGAGTCATAACGAAATCTCTCAATCACTGAAGTAGCTGCGAAACTTCCGCCACTTCCTGTGTATCCGCCAATGACGTATAGATCGGCCCCAGATGAGGTCCGCACCACAACCCATGCGGAATGGGATCGTGGTGTTGACATCGAGGGTAAGGGGCGAAGGGCGCTTGTGGATGGATCGAGAATCCATGCCGTAGCCGTCGTTGTCCCAGTTCCGTCCAGGCCTCCGGCACCAACGACGGCACCATCAGGCATCATTGCACTTACATGGGATACGACGGCTACAGGTAGCGTAGCAATCCTTTGCCATGATGGCTCTCCTGCACTTGCAGAAACAACTGCTGCGAAGAAGAGGGCGAGGATTGTACGATGGACGTTCATGTTATCTGATGATGAGCAAGGGAGCAGTAGTCGTTTGTCCGTCCGTTGTAACGCGAACGAGATAGGTTCCTGTTGGCCAAGTTGATGTGTTCACCGTCAGCGGGCTCGTAACACCTGCCTCTGTGCTGAATGAAGCAACAACACCACCGAGTGTGGAAACAACATCAATCTGTGCCGATGTTGATTTCTTGAGGACAATGCTGAAGCGATCACCTGCAGGATTTGGTGCAAGACCAAAGTCTGATGTTGATTGCACAAGGTCTTCAACACCCACAACAAGACTCACCGGTTGCGATGGACAACCTGCACGTCCTGTAGCGTCGTAGGCAACAATGGAAATTGTTGAACCATTGATGTCTTCCGTCTCAAATGTCGCACGATTATCGGCACCGTAAGCAGAAGCAATCACGGTGTCGGAACCATCGGAACGACGCAGAACAACGGCATACATGTCGATGGTCTGATCTGGCGATGAAGTCCATGAGACGGTTCCACGTCCATCAAGAGATGTTGTGGCCGTAACCGCTGTTGGCGGTGTAAGTCGCGATTTTGGATTCGTAAACGTGCCACTAACGTCAGCATCCGCTGGCGAGCGAGGATCATTTCGACGTGCCCAAATGTGGAATTCGCAGCCGGCCGTGGAGTCTGTGAGTTCAATCACAGCTCGACCTTGCGACTCCGGCACCGTCATGATGGGTGTGCCAGTACGCTCACCGGCTACATCGGTTGCAACAATTGTTACGGTGCTTGATGACGGAGCACCAGGTGAATCCCACGTGGCAACAATTCTGCGACCTGTCTGTGTGGCTGCTACCGCAAACGGACGTTCAGGTTCTCGAGCATAGACAACGATCGAGTCATTTGATCCCGGATCCGTCACGGATATCGTCCATTGACCTGCTACCGGCTCATCAACAACCCAGAGTCCAATCTCACCATTTGGCGTTACGATGTAAGACAAGTTTGCTGACTCGTCCGACGCTGTATAGGTTGTTCCTGACGGAGCCGTGAGTGTTGACGTGAGTGAACCATCTGCAGCAGATATCACAACGACAAGCTTCTCCGCACCATCCTGAACATTCACCTCACGCGTGACGACAGCCTGAACGTCATCATCACCCTTAGGTGATTCAACCTCGCCAAAGATTGCCTTGTAAAGCTCGGCAAATCCAGCGTCAAGTGACACGGCAGAGGCCGATGGGAGCTTCGTAAAGTCTATCGTCATTGTGCCCTTGCCCAGACGACGCATGATTGCCGCTGCCTCAGCGGAAAGACCCGCCGTTGCATTGTTAAGGTCGTAACTCACGGACATTGTCTGTTCGCCCGCCTCAACAAGATTTAGCGCGGCCGAGACCTTACCAATGTTGAGTGGAGTGTATTGATTGATAAATCGACCAAACAGCCCCATCTCTGATTCGAGCTCCTTGGAAAGGTTGGGAACCTTCAACTGGGCATCCAGTGTGCCCATAATGTGAAGTCCGTTAAAGAAGCTGACGGATCGTGTTTCCGAGCCCTCAATCATGTATTCACCACCAAGATGAAAGGCCTTGGTTGTACCCTTAAGCGTAATGCCCATCTTGTCCATGTCGAATTCAATTCCCACAGACGATTCCATTTGCCAAGGTTTCTCTGTAGAAACGGCTTCGAACTTCAGGAAGCGTACCGACGCATCACCTGTCAGGATAACTGGTGGGAATTTTGTTCCAACCGTTACATCAAACTCGCAGATATCAGGTTTACCCGTTACTTCGAACAGACCCTTAATCGACATTGCAAAGGGATTGAGATTCACGAAGTTTTCGATTGTGACTTCTCCGCCCTTCCAGCAGAACGGCGTCTCTGGTAACGGCAGACAGGTGTTAAACGTAAGACCTACCTTACCAGAATGTGGTTTGCCGTCTTTCACCGTTGCACCCAACGTTCCCTTTTCAAACCACGGCGTTTTCATTTCGGCATTAAATACCGCCGAGTCCTTTTGGAAGTTGTAGAACAGCGACGCACTGTTTAAGCAAACACTCGGTCCGAGGCTCAGATCCTTGACTCCAATGTTAGCTGATATCTCATACTTGTCATCAACCTTCATGAATGCCAATTCCATCGGCCACGACCGGTCCTTGTTTGGCGTCCAGATAGCTCCCTTCGGATCAGGATTACAACCTTGCGAAGAGTTCTCCGGACCTTCAACGGTAAACGTGAGTTTGCCTCCGGCCACGCTACCGTTCGATTCCTGGAAGAGGAACTTTGTGTCCTTGATGAGTCCACCAGTAAACTTTTCGACGAGTGCAGCCGACAGAAAGTCGAGTGCTGCGCCACATGGAACGATACGAAATGAGAATGGCCCGTCGTAGAACGTAAAGTCCTTACCAAGGGCGGATACCCAAACTCGTCCGTTGCCCACGATAGAATATGCCGTTGTGTCAATGCGAACGAGACCAGAAACCTTAAAGATCTCTCCTATCATAACGTTTGGTCCGTCGGCCTCGATATATGGTGCACCTCCGTCTTCCCACGCGCTGTCTGCACCGGCATCGAACACCAGCCAACTCACACCGTTACACTTTGCGAACCAGTACCGTCCGGATGCATCAATCTTGAAGGTAATCGTATCGCCAACACCGTCGAGAAATCCGTCCTTTGATCCCTTGGCGATAATTCTATACTCACCGTCTACCACGGACTCCTTCACCTTCAGATTGAGTCTGATTGTACCGTCTGTTGCGGTCACGAGATCAGTCGGCTCGGTTTCAAAAATGTTGGACGGATAGGTAAGGGCGATCTTCACGCCGCTAACGACTGTGTTTGTAAAGCGCTTTTTCGCGGCTATGACAAAAACACCTGTTTCCTTTGGCTTTAACGTTGTTCCTGCCTTTGGAGTAGCCACCAGTTGGATTTCTGGCTTGATCTGAACATCAAATGCACCATCACGAATACGAACGGTTAGATCCGTTCCATTCTGTAATGTTGCCGTTCCATACCAGTCAAACGTTCCATAAATACGGTTGGTAACAGAGTCAATCCGTGTTACTTCTGCCTGACCACTTTGGCACGTGAAGATTTGGTCAGACCGTTGGCCGTACCGCCATAGTGTTCCGCTACCGAGCGTATAAATGCCAACGCCGTTGTAGTTCCGGAAGGTGAGCTTCATATAGAGTGGCGAAGCGGGATCAGTCGAATCAAGGATGACGGTTATCGCCAGCGATGTTCCAACCATCTCGTAACGGATGTTACGCGACTCACGTGCGTTAACGGGACCGTTGTTGGTCTGTTGATCAAATCGTACGTAGTCTGCAGCGGACACAGATGATGCTCCAAGAACGAGGAGCACAACGCCAAACATGAGAATGTGGCGAACTGTCATAAACCCTCCTGAAAAAACCTGTACGAACCTAGCTCCTTTTCGCCCCATTTCCCATTGAGAAATTTTACGTCTTTTCGGAGCATTACGAAAGGTCATAACATTAGTCGCGCCGTTAGGTTACGGCCATAAACGCAGAATGGGCACCAAATGGCACCCATTCTACGATCCCTGACGTTTTGGGGTATTGATAACCAATACCGATAGACGAGGTTGACGCTGTTACCGAGCGATAACGAACATTTGAACTGCCTTTTGAACACCGACGCTTACCTGAACGGCATAGGTTCCGCTGGGAAGTCCGGTAGTGTCGAATGGGACACTGTAGGTGCCGGCGGTCTGTTCCTCATGAACGAGCGTTTTCACATGGAAACCGAGACTATCAAAGATCTGAAGACGTACAGTCGACGTCGTTGTAAGATCATACCGCAACGTTGCAGCAGTTTTCACCGGATTCGGGGCAACAGGAGCAAACGTGAATGTATCTCTGATGATTGTCTCGGATACATCCGTTGAACTGTCCTTAATCACGCGTACCGTTTGGAAGTCATCCATAAGGATGTCCCCTATTGTTTGACGGTCCACCCCAAACCACTGCTCAAGAACAGAGGCATAGATCTGACGGAAGTCAAACTGCATGTGCAGGTTCTCCCTCTCAAGATTGGTGAGGTCCGGAGAGGTCCCAGTAATTCCGTCCTGGACGGCATTTCCGAAAAACAGCATTGGTGCTGCAGTGCCGTGATCGGTCCCTAACGACTCGTTCGACATTGGTCGACGACCAAACTCTGAGAACGTCATGGCAATCACTCTATCTGCAACACCATGAGCTTCAAGATCACGCTGGAAGGCTGTAACGGCCTCCGAAACGAATGTGAGAAGTGATGCGTGACCTCCGTTTTCGGGCTCTCCATCCACTACCTGTGAGGCATGTGTATCAAAGCCTCCAAGTTGAACGACATAGACGCGGGTCTTAAGTCCACCGGCAATGAGTCGCGCCACAACCTGAAGTTGTCCCGACAACCGATTGGGCTGTGTTGCTGGATACTCAACCTTGTTGACAGCCTTATCCGCAGCTGCTTTGATAACCTGGGAGTATTCCATTGATTGTGACTGAATGTCACGCACGTACATCACGTTGTCACGGGCAAAGTCAGTGTTCGGCAAGTCGTCAAACGAAAGCTCCGTACCGGCAATGAGGCGGTAGAAGGACTCGGGATCCTGGAGGGCAATACCCATCGCCTGTTGCTGTGGACCACTGAGGGTGAGACCAACCGTTGCCGTCATTTGTATTGCTATTGGATCCGGTGTTACGGCATTGGGATAACCCGTTGGATAGTCCGGGAAGACGGTTCCTAGGTATCGGCCAAGCCAGCCACTGGAAAGATTTTTATCGGCGTCAGAGGCCGACATCCAGATGTCGGTTGATCTGAAGTGTGAAAGATTGGGATTGGGATACGACACACCTTGGACGATTCCAACCTTACGTTCATCCCACAGGGACTTCACACCAGTCATAGCAGGATGTAGTCCAGCGACATCAGTAAGTTTTACTGCCTTTGCCGTCGGAATGGCAACTCCTGGTCGTAAACTCTGATAACGTTCTTCTTGGTCCAGTGGAATGATAGTGTTGAGCCCGTCATTACCGCCGTTTAACTGAATGAGGACAAGTACACGATCTGTTTCCATGTCACCACCAAACAGTCGATGGTGGACTGGTCCGTCGAAAGCCTTTAGTGGTATACCGTTCAAGAGGAACGGTACACTGACAGCGCCTGAGGTGCGGACGAGAAAGTCACGGCGTTTCATGGTAATGCTCCTGAACGATTAACCGATGTGAAATTCGGCCATGCGGAACATGTACCGATACAATGTGTCGAGTTTAAGTTTTACGCGCTGACGCGCTTGCGTATTGGATGTATTGCTGAGAAAGGCTTGCCACTCTGTTGTCCAGTCATAGGCAAGTCCACTTCCACCGAGTAACACTTCCAGCACGAGTCGTTCGCGCGTTGCATCAGGGAACGGCACAGCAAAGAAGCGTATGTTCATCTCATCAACAAGTGCGTACGGATCTTCCGGATTCGTGAATGTTCTTGTGAGCGCAATGGTGTCGAGTATTGGTCTGCCAAGTCCACGCGAGTTCACAAGAATGCTGTCAGTCGCACCATTTCGTAACGGTAGGGTTGCTGTTGTAAGCCATATCCGATCGTAGTCTGGCTGCTGATAGTAGGCCTCCCATCCGGCCACACTCGGTGGATCATTAAGGTCCATCTGCAGGGCTGCCATAGAGATCGACAGAGCATCGTAGAACTGATTCTTCTGTGTTGCATCTGTTGGCGGTGTGAACGTTGTTATGGCCTTTAATGTCCCAACAAGAAAGTCTGCTGGACTTTTGATCTGGCTGCCCATCATGTTGGCACTAAAGAAGTGCTCACTGCTTAGCAACGTCTTGAGAACTGGGCCTATGTTCCAGCCACCGGAACGGAGCTGCTCCGCCAAGGGTTCGATGATTGTGCGTTCAACATCTTCGGTGATCTCATGGTAGACAAACCACCTATAGAGTCTTCTCAAGACATGTTTCGACGTCGCAGGCTGGTCGAAGATCATGTTGATGAGGTCTGTCAGTTCAGCGTTACCGGCTGTTTGCCCCGTTCGCCCCTTTATCACTGTATTGCCATATCGCTGGGAAAAGACCTTGTCTGTTGTATCGTGTTGGCGATCAACAAACTGCACCGTCGTTCCCATCCGCGAATCTCTCCAGCCCGTTAGAACACGAGCTGCAGCTTGTACATCCTGTTCAGTGAAGGTTGTATAGTCACCAGGTGCAACTTCCTTGCCCTTACCAATCGTAAAGAGCTCCTGAAGTTCTCGAGCATAGTTCTCGTTGGGGCTACCTTTCGTGTTAACGTTTCCATTGAGGTAGCGCAACATGGCTGGCTCGATTGTTACCTGGCGAGCCATCTCCTTAAAGTTGCCAAAGGCATTTGTACGGAGATACTTCAGAAGTAGTAACGATTGTTGTGGCTGCTGAACTACGGTCATTTCTGTTGCGAAATGATTCGACCAGAACAGCGTGAGCTTTTCGTGGATACTTCTTGTTGTTCCATACATCAATGAAAGCCACCAAGCTTTCGTAATTCGATTGTAATACTGGAAGCCTCGGCTCAGATCGAGCTGTCCAGTCGTATACGGCTGCCCCGTTAGTGGGTCTATCGGGTCAGCCGGTGCTGGTAGTGGCGTAAAGATCACGTCTAACGACGCTGCCCGGCCATCGGCAACAACCTTGTCTATGTCTGCCAGTGAAGCGCCGAAGCTGGCTCGTCGTAAGAGGTGTGACGCTTCTCTCCGCGTCCACGGCCCTGTATAGGGGTCGAGTTCTGCCATGTTTCTTCTCCCTGCGTTATCGAACAGGCCCTCAGTGTTTTGGATCGCTGTTCGGGTTTAACGCAGGAAGATACCAGTTCTGGCGTACCGCGTTACAGGTGGTACACCGACGTTAGGGCCGAAAGTCGAGGCCGCATCGAAAGTAGGTCACCTATCGTTGCATGGATGATGTGTACTCGACGGATATCCACGAAGGAGAGTCGTTTCCGGGCTACACTGTGAAGCAGGCAGAGTTCAGGCCAATTCAGGGCAAAGGCCAGCCATTCGAGTGCATTCGGACGTCGTGTTGTAAATCCGAGAGATCGTGACGTCTTTTCTGTAAGAAAGGACATTGTACCGCGCAACCGGAAACTCCATGGAATCCTTCCGGCCTCTGCCTCATCAAGCAAGGCCATGAGTCCATCGGACACATGTCGAAGAAGTCGTCGTTGTGTGAGATCTCGCTGCCGCAGAAAGTCCCATGATGTTCCCAAGTGCATTTCAAGTGTCCGTGCTCCGAACCTCTGCGTCAGAAAGAGTGGCGACCAGTAACGATAGATGCCCATTCGCCGCAACAAGGGCGTTGTTACATAACGCAGTACTCGAAAGAGTGTTGATGCGCCAGCGACAATAACGATGATGGTAATGACCGTCGTGATGTACAAATCTCTGATCGTCATGTTACATGACGGTGAAGTCGTATTGATGCGTTGTAAACATTTCTCGATATGCCGCCATTGAACCAGCATCAAGTGTGCTTCACGCCATAGTTTTGCCGAAGATGACGACAACAACGCGCCCGCTCTCGACAATTCTCCTCGAAAACGTGGTGAATGTCTTCACGTTGTTGAATGTTGTCATTCTCGGTGTCCTCGCCGGTGCCTACGTCCATTATAACGATGTAAGGCTGTTATATGACTGCATAGGTATCGCTCTTGTCGTCGTTATCAACATGACGATATCGATTGTACGAGATGTGCGAACACATCGTTTGCTTGAGCGCATGAATGTTGACACAGACTCACGTGCTCGTGTAGAACGGCCGTCTGGGTTTATCGATGTTGCGGTTACCGATATCTCCGAAAACGACGTCCTGCTTGTAGCCGAGGGAGATATTCTGCCCGCCGATGGTGAGGTTCTGGAGTCTCGATCATTTCAGCTAAATGCTGCCATCCTCACTGGCGAATCAGCCGATGTTCAGCCTACTGTTGGAGAGTCCGTTTACGCAGGTACGATCTGTACGATGGGAAGTGCACGTATTCGAGTTACCAGACTTGGATCCGACACTGCTGCGGCACATATCGTCGCTTCTGCGCGTCGTTATGATTTTTCACCATCACCAACACAACGAAGAGTTAATCGCCTGTTTGAGTTATGGTTTGGTGTGGCAATTCTTATCACCGTTCTTGAGTTTGCTCTACGTCCTGAAATTCTCACGAACATCGACGATGTACGACGTGTATTCACCGCTCTGATAGGCCTCATTCCCGAAGGACTCGTCTTCTTCTCCACCCTTGCTATGGTTGGTGGAGTTATTCGTATCGCAGCGTCCGGTGTTCGCGTCGCTAAACTTTCTTCATTAGAGAGTATCGCCTCAGCAACAGCGGTGTGTTTTGACAAGACTGGCACGATAACGACCGGTACATCAGTCGTGAGAAACGTTCTAGATGGTAAGGGGCAGAAGGGGCAACCTCACGACGCTGTTCAGAACGTTGATACTCTTCTTGACGACGCTATACGATATCACTTGGATCGAGCACCAACATTTACGGATGTTGATGAGGCTTTACGACGTCATGTTGGCATTACATCCCATGCAGCATTGCCTGCATATGACAACGATACGGTCGTGCCGTTTTCTTCTGAACGTCGATGGTCTGCCTCACGTCTTGCCGATTCAACAACATGGTTTGTGATTGGCGCACCTGATGTTTTTCAGTGTCATGACGTAGCAGACCAACTGCACGGCCGTGTCGTGGCCTGTGCCTTGTTGTTTTCACATCCGTTACACACGTCACTCAACACCATTGAGCCACTCCGGTACTATGAGTTTGGCGAGGAGCTTCGCGACGGGATATCAACGGCATTAGAAGCATATGACCGTATGGGTGTTTCACTCCACGTGATATCTGGTGACAGTCAAGACTCGGTCTCCAATGTTGTATCCAGGCTGAACCACGCTTCGATTACCATTCACGGAAGGTGCACACCGCGTGACAAGGAGCGGATTATTGAAGATCTACAACATGAAGGGCATCATGTTGTAATGATTGGTGATGGCGTTAACGATGTGCCTGCAATAAAACGTGCCGACGTGGGGGTTGGGCTTCTGGGTGCACCAGACGTTGTTATAGGTTCTTCCGATATCGTCATTCCACACAATGGATTTTTATCCATCCCAAACGTCATCACGGAAGGACGCCGGACAACACGAACAGTTCTTTTTGTGGCCTCCCTCTACATCGCCAAAAACGTCATGATACTCTTCATGTCAATCCTTGGTGCTCTTGGTGTCTATATGCCCCTTTCGCCCCGTAGAGGAGCATTACTCAGCGTAGTATGTGTCACCATACCTGTCCTAGCCGCTACTGTATTTGGTCTGCCTGCCACTCCAGTTCGGAATTTTCTGCAACACGTGATCCGGTACTCCACCGTTGCATCGTCTCTGTCGGTGATCAGTGTTCTCGTGTCCACGTCGTACTTCCCACATACAACATCACCGATGGTCATCATTGCAGTGATTCTTGGCTCCATGTGTGGGTCGGCAATCTTTGCCGAGCGCGACACGATCTTGCGGCGCAAGCTAGCTGGAACAGGGTTCGTTGTTTATGTTGGTTTTGTGGGTGTCCTGTTATGTAATGGATTTCCGGGTATAGACCTTATCTCTGGATTCTATGAGCTTACACCGATTACTCCATCTACGACTCTCCCGGTGATGTTGGGACTCCTCATACCAACCGTTGCGGCGGCCGGAGTGCATCGGTTGGCCGACCACTGGATATTTTCGCAACGTGACTGACCGAACACTACGACTCGTCGTCTTTGTTGCTGCTCTCCTTCTCTACGTACCGTTCTTAGGATCGGTACGACTCTTTGATTGGGATGAAATCAACTTTGCCGAATGTGCCCGCGAGATGATTCTTACGGGTGACTACCTTCATCCGCGCATTGATTTTCTGGAGTTCCACGAAAAACCTCCGCTGTTTATCTGGATGCAGGTTGTATCAATGAAGATTTTCGGAATCAATGAGTTTGCAGCTCGATTTCCGAATGCCCTTATCGGCGCAATCACTGCAGTAGTCATGGTTACGATTGGCACGTACGTCAATGGTCGTCGTTTTGGTCTGATCTGGGCTGTACTCTATGCGGGATCTCTCCTTCCACATTTCTATGCGCGTAGTGGAATTATCGATCCATTGTTTAACCTGTTCATTGCGCTGAGTTTCTGGTGGCATGTACGTGCTGTACAGGGTAGAGAGAGACGCTGGCACATGAATGTTCTTTCGGGAATAGCTGCCGGACTTGCTGTACTTACAAAGGGGCCAGTGGGATGGGGACTTGTAGGACTCGCAGGACTCGTTTGGTGGATCATTGAGAGAAAACAAAGGTCATTCCCATTTGCCGACTTTGTTGTAATGACGGTTATGATGGTTGGAGTTGCTTCTCTGTGGTATGGTGTAGACCTTGTCGTAAACGGACCTAGGTTTCTCGGAGAGAACATGGCCTATCAAGTGCGATTACTCACCACGGGTGATGCCGGCCACGAACAGCCGTTTTGGTATCATCCTGTAGTTGTTCTTGTTGGTTGTTTCCCGCTGAGTATCTACGCCCTCGGCGGATTCCGTTCGTCGTCTTCAGAGACAACACAAGAACAGTCCGTGCGCCGCGCCATGATTGTGCTCTTTTCAGTTGTCCTGGTCGTCTTTAGCCTCGTAAAAACGAAGATTGTTCATTACTCATCAATGACGTACTTCCCCCTGGCCTATATCGCCGCCACAGCTATTGAACGCCGTTTGCGCGAAGGCAGGGTTGTATCACGACTTCAAGTAACTGGTGTGGCAATTCTCGGGACAGTGTGGACAGCGCTCGCGGCTGCTGTGCCGTTGTTGTTCATGAATTCCGACAAGCTGCTTCAGCTCCCTACGTTTCGAGACGTGTTTCTGCGTTCCAGCCTACAACAGCATGTAGTGTGGACGGGCTTGGAACCATGGTCAGCAGTATGGATTGCTGTTGGAGTTGTTGTATACATCATCCTTGCACGCCGTCGGGAGTTAGTCGCAACGGTTGTACTTGCCGCGTCGACAGCTGCTTTTATTTCAACATTCCTTCCGCTTGTTGCTCCAAGAATTGAACGGTACACACAAGGCGCCGCTCTTGAATTCTACGAGTCACTTATCGGTAAGGATGTCTACGTCAAGCCACTGACGTTTAAGTCGTATGCTCACCTTTTTTACTCACGCAAACCCTTTGAACGTTCACCACAGGCCAAAGGTCTCACCGTGGATGAGTATGAGCCTTGGTTACTCACGGCCAAACTTGATGCTCCAGCCTACTTTGTAGCACGAGTAAATGATGCTGAACGATGGCGTGCCGAACCACAACTACAAGTTCTCCGCGAACACGGCGGATTCATCTTCTTTGTACGTCGTGACAATTGATCGAACAGTAATACAAATCACGTGATGCCATTCGCTGCAGGATGAACAGACACGTTGTCTACTATTTTGTCATTCCGAAACCCTGAACCGGAATCGTCTCATAGCCTGGTAAGGACGTTTTTATCACGGCTTCGCCACGAAAGGCCCCCGGCTGACGTGGAACGAAGGCAACGATGAGTTCGGCTACATCGTTCTGTCGCAGCTCAAAAACATTCGGAGTCTTTATGAGAAGTCCTTTTGACGGTTCACCGATCTGAACTGTTATCGTTGTATCTGCCAAGAGCGTAACACTGATTCGCCCTTCTATGGTATCACCTGGTGAGCCAGTATTAAACGGTATAAAACTACTTGATAATTGTAGTGGCCGTTGAATATCTGCAATGAGGTAGATAGGTCGAACCGGTGTAACGGAGTCATTTGATTCGATTGATACATACTTTGAGAACAACCCGCTTCCTAACGGTAGATTTATCGTCACCGTCATCATTGTGCTATCACCTGGTGGGATGATGTGACTATCAAGTGGAGCTGTAGTGCAGCCACATTGTGGCCGGACGTTTGTGACGACAAGATTCTGCGTTCCCTCATTACGTATTGCCACGCGGGACGTGATCTTCTGCGCCTCAGGAGTTGAACCACGAGGAATCACGCGACCCCAGTGTACGGTATCAACCGTTACAATTCGCGGTTGAGCGTAGATTGTGAGAGATGCCAGAACGAGAATACTTACAAGACTGACAAATTGCATCGTGCAATATCGGTAACTTGCCCGTGAGATGTCGCAACGTACCTGTCCAGTCTGCAACTCCACCACAGTTGTCTCGCACCAAGTCGGCCGTGTCGCCATGGAACGATGCACGACGTGCACGGCTGTCCTCACACCGGTGAAGATTGTTGAGGCGCATGACGAGTCGTACTACGCGTCACAGTACAGCCTCACAGCCACCGTTCGCGCGTCGACAGAGTATCATCGTCATTTTCGGTTTCCGGAATACATCAAACTCATTGCAGACGTTCAGAAGATTGCTCCTGCACCACGGAGATGGCTCGACGTTGGTTGTGATCATGGCTTTTTCCTCGATGAGGTCCGTAGATATGGATACACTGCAGCTGGTGTTGAAGTAGCACAGCAGCCACGTCGGTACGCGCAAGAGATTGGACTCAACGTGTTTGAGAGACTTGATGATGTTACCGACACGTACGACATCGTGTCGCTTTGGCACGTTCTGGAGCACATTCCAACACCTCTTGAATTTCTCACGAAAATCCACGATCGAATGTCACCAGATGGGGTGTTACGCATTCGAGTGCCAGATGCAGGTTCTCTCCCATCTCGACTATTAGGCTCTTCATGGATCTGGTTTCAACCGCATCACCATGTTGTTCATTACACGACCAGCGTCTTACATCGTGTTGTTACAGCAGCAGGATTTGACATCGTACGATTACGTACACAGCGTCCGAATACTCTTCTGACACGTCGGTCATATCGACTTGCTCGATCCGTGTTTCGCAAGGAAATGGAAATGCCTACGAGGCCTATATACGACTACTTGGCACGTACATGGCAAGACCTTACGGGTGTTGAACTTGACTGTGTTGCTCGTCGACGGTAACACGAATGACGGTTGATAACTCCTTGCGCTACACGACGACGTAGCGTCGTACGTTTGTTTTGCCGTGAATGACATTTCGCCATACCGCCACTACCATGCACGTATCCTCATTGGAGGATCCGTCGCACTCTTGATTATGATGGTCACCACCATCATTGTAGGAGCGGTGGTGCCCCTTTCGCCCCTTAACATTAAGGCAGGTGACGGTAGTGCAACAACAAAGGAAAGCCCACTACGACGTGCGGCTGACATTGCACGTCAACATGGTGTAGACAGTATGTTTCTCGAGTCCCTGCTCGAGAATTCGAATACAACGTTTGTTGAGTCGGCCGTCAAGATCAACGTTACGAACTATGCATCCTCACCCGACTACTCGCACAACCACAATGCGCGTAGTGTGCTGATGGTCAAGAAGTTTATGGACGATCATGACTCTCTATTATCATCTGTAACCACTGCCACAGGTGTTCCTGCCGAAGTTGTAGCCGCCATCCTCTGGGTAGAATCAAAGTGTGGCACCATTCTCGGCAAGTATCATGTACCCAGTGTTTATCTCAGCGTAGCACTGGCTGCTGAGACAGAACACATTGACCGCAATATTGAGGCGGTGGCAAAGGGTGACACAACAAACGTGGATGCCTTGCGCGACAATATCACAAAACGGGCAACGAAGAAGGTAACGTGGGCAATGGCACAACTCCGTGCACTTGATACGATGCAGCGGAGGGGCACAATTAACGTTCTAAACCTCTATGGTTCCTGGGCAGGAGCGTTCGGATGGTCTCAGTTCTTACCATCCAGTTACCTCTCATGGGCTGTTGATGGTAACGCCGATGGTGAAATCGATCTCTATAGCGTTGCAGATGCAGCACACAGTGTAGGAAACTATCTGCGATCGAATGGATGGTCTGATGCCGACTCATCACAACGCGCTGCCGTCCACCACTACAACAACAGCACGGCATACGTTGATGCTGTACTCACGCTCGCAAAGAAGGTTCGTTAAGCACCGAGGCCAAGTGCACGAATGGTCTCAGCCGTTGCACCATCAACGTATGGTCCGTACGGAACTACGAGTGTGCCTCTGACACCATCGCGACTTTCGATTGCATACAGCACTGTACTGTCATCAGGATCCGTATTCGCATCAAAACGGATGGTCTCCACCACGTCAAAATCGCCTGGATGGAGTCGAAGATCAAGCTCGGCACAGGCGATACAGGCATCAGCAAGATTAAAATCTCGCGTAAATCCTCGTTCTTGTAAGCTGGTTAACGCATGGACGAGTGTGTCATTCGGTGTCACGACGGTACTCCTTACGAAGATGTACGAGCCAGTGTCTCTGCCTCGACAAGCATACGTTCGATAACGTTCAACCCAATGTTCCAGAATGCCGGGTCATCGATATTGATATCGAAGGGAGCAAGCAATTCTGATGGTCGTTTTGAACCGCCCGCACGCAAGAGATCCATATACTTTTCTGGGAATCCATCTGGATCTGCGAGGTACTTCTCTGCCAATGCGAGAACGAGTAGTTCGCCAAAAGCATAGGCATACACATATCCCGGTGTATGGAGGAAGTGGGAAATGTAGGACCACCAGTATTCGTATCCGGGCGAGAACACAACAGCGTCACCAAGCTGATCTCTCTGTGTTAGCATCCAGATCTCGCCAATACGGTCAACGCTCAGCTCACCTTCACTCCGACGTGCAGAGTGGACAGCATGCTCAAATCGATTCAACGCAATCTGACGGAAGACTGTGCTGACGGTATCATCAAGTTTCGCAACGAGTAAGGCGAGGCTTCGCTCTGGAGTTGCATTTGCAAGAAGTCTGCGGAACGTGATTGTCTCTCCGAACACTGATGCTGTTTCAGCAATAGTGAGCGGTGTATCCATCTGCAGAATGCCTTGCCGGCGAGACAAGTACTGGTGAAGGCCATGTCCGAGTTCATGAGCGAGTGTTTGTACATCGCGCGCTGAACCCGTGTAGTTCATAAAGACATATGGATGTGCCGACGGGATTGTGCCAGCCGAGTACGCTCCACCACTCTTGCCTTTACGGACTGGTGCGTGAATCCAATTGTTCTCGAAAAACTTCTTGACAATGGTTCCTGCCTCCTGATGAAAGTCTGCGTACGTCGATGTTACGAGCGACCGTGCATCACTCCAGGATATGTTCTCCTTTTCCGTGGAAAGTGGTGCATATCGATCATAGTCGTAGAATGTGTCAAGACCAAGCACCGTCTTTTTCAGGGCATAGAGCCTGCGAACAATATCGTATCGTGATGTCACGGAATCAATGAGTGACTGGACTGACGCGTCACTTACTTCATTCTCATTATTCCGTGCAGACAGCCACGTCGGATACTTCCGTAACCGATCGTCAATCATCTTATCAGCAAGTACGGTATTAAAAATGAAGGCCTGAGTACGAATCTGCTCCTTCAGCCCTGCCGTCAGCGCTTCGGCAGCAGCACGACGCGTATCACGATGAGGCTCATGGAGCAACGAGATCAACGATGCTTCGGTGTACTCTTGTCCGTTAAGATGAAACGTCTGCTGTGCCGATACTTCATCATGCAATCGAACCCATGCCATACGAGACGTCAGGTGTTTCTCTGACAACACCTGTTCTACTTCTTCACTCAGCACGTGTGGACGGTGAACAACAGCTTGTTGAAGCCAGTGTTTGTAAGGGGCCAAGGGGGCCGACGCCAACAATTCAAGAAGGCGAGCTTCGGGAAGCTGTGCAATGCTCACAGAAACAAAGACGATATGCCGCCAAGCTGCCGCTGACTTTTCACGCACATTCTGGAGTGTTCGGCCGTAGCTCGGATTATCCGTATCCGTGCTCCATTGGAGATAGGCAAACGACCCCAATCGATCAAGTTGTTCGAGTATTACACCATACTCGACCACCATCGTCGCAAACATCGTATCATCGATTGTGGCAAGACGTCCGTGCCACCGCATTCGGAAAGCGTCTGCAACAGATTCAATGGAGTCGAGATCACGAAGAAACACTGGATCCGTATCGGACGAATAGAGGTCCGAGAGATTCCAGACGATGTTCTCCGCACCAGTCTGCGAGGTTGAGGACGACATATCGGTGTTGTACGAAAGAGTGAATGAAAGGGCTTAGGAATGGCGCACAGTCTTACGGAACAATCCGATAGATCATACGCGGGAATGGAATGACTTCACGAATGTGCTCTGCACCAGTAATCCATTTTACTGTCCGCTCAACACCCAGTCCAAAACCGGAGTGCGGCACAGAGCCAAATTTTCGAAGGTCAAGATACCATTGAAACGCATCTTCCGGAAGGTTCTCGTGGCGGAGTCGTTCGAGTAACGCATCGTGATTATCCTCTCTTTGAGAACCACCGATAATCTCCCCGGCACCTTCTGGTGCTAACATATCCATGGCGAGAACCGTCTTGGGGTTCTCAGGATCACGCTTCATGTAAAAGGCCTTCACTTCGGACGGATACCGGTGAATGATACATGGCTTTTCGAACTGCGTCATGATTGCTTCTTCTTGTGGGGCACCAAAGTCCTCACCCCACGGGAAGTCAATCTGAATCTCCGTACCATCAGCTTGTTTACGGTTCAACTTGATGTTGTTTGCACGCAGCCAATCAACCGCCTCGGTATACGAAATGCGATGGAACGGTCGGCGAACTTTCTCAAGTTTTGTGATATCGCGTTCAAGGGCGCGTAACTCACGTTCGTTTGTTTCGAGAACCGTTTGTACGATGTATTCCACGAGATCTTCGGCAAGATCCATGTCATCATTGAGATCGAAATACGCCATCTCGGGTTCCACCATCCAGAACTCTGTGAGATGTCGGCGTGTTTTGGACTTCTCGGCACGGAACGTTGGACCGAACGTGTATACACGACCAAGCGCCATTGCGCTTGCCTCGGCATAGAGCTGCCCTGACTGTGTGAGATAGGCCTTACCAAGATCGAAGTAGTCCGTCTCGAAGAGGGTGGACGTACCTTCACAAGCGTTTGGCGTGAAGATTGGCGAATCCATCAGACGGAAACCATTACCGTCGAAGAAGTCGCGGATCGCCTTGATAACCGTTGCACGTACACGCATGATGGCATGCTGCCGTGTGCTTCGGAGCCACAGATGGCGGTGTTCCATGAGGAACTCCACACCGTGCTCCTTCGGAGTAATCGGATAGTCACGACTGATCTGATGGATGACAATGTCAGCTACGTCAACCTCAACTCCACCTGGCGCACGCTGCTCCGCACGAACCGTACCGGTGATAGAGACCGACGACTCCTGCGTCAGCTCTTGAGCGCGTCCAAAGACTTCGTCTCCAACGTTAGGACGGAACACGACACCTTGAACGATGCCGGAGCCATCACGAAGCTTGATAAAGGCAAGTTTTCCCTTCTCCGTCTTGTCGTACACCCAACCATTCAGGGTCACGGTCTCCCCGATATGGTCGGTGAGTTTTTCGATGGTGACGAAGGATTTGTAGCGGGACATCATGGAAGTTTGAAACGTTGGGTGTCGAAAATGTGGTAACCCCTAAGATACCACGCGCGACGGGGACGAATGCCTGGTTCTTGTGTTGCGATGAATACTGACCCTTGTATGGCGATCACGGCGGATTGTGCAGTTTTGCCCCATGACCAAGCCCCTTTCCCTCAAACGACGTAACGTAGCTGTGCTTTCAAGTGTCTGGGCCGACGGCTTCGAAAGCAGCATCCTTCTTTCCGACCTTCGTGATGCCTGTCCATGCGCCTATTGCACAGGGGAAGAAATTATGGGTCAGAAGGTTTTTGAGGGTTTTAAGACGTTCGCCCCTGGCATGAACGAACTTGAACGCCTTCAACCAGTCGGTAATTACGGCGTCCAGGCCGAGTGGAAGGATGGTCATAGCAGTGGAATCTACACCTGGGAGATGCTGCGAGCGGTGTTCGAAGCAAAACGACTATCGGAAGAAACTCTGTCGAACATCGACCATCAACTCTCGGCGGGAACATCATGAACCGATTCCTTCTTGTCGCCCTTGGCGTAACGTCGCTCTTGCTGACTGGCTGCCCTGATCCAGCTACGACAACGTTTTCGGGTATTGCGCGCACGGATGATGCCTGTTTAGTCTCAGAAGACGACCCACAGGACTGGCAACCGAGGATGTCGACGTCGGCGGTACGTCAGTTACGACGTGGTGAGATAACTGTTGAGGTACAGCCGGAGCGTGTTGGCTGTATTCCGGCATGTCCAAACCCAGTGAGCCGGTTGACAACATTTGGTTTTGCCGTACCGGAAACTCAGAATGTGAGTGTGCGTCTGCTCCGTTCCTCAAACGAGGAAGTTCGAACGTTGTTTTCAGGAAAGGTTACGGCCGGTGTTCACATGTATGAACTTGATGTAACCGATCTCACCAACGGCACGTACCGTGTCGCCATTGACTTCGAGAAAGCTGCCGATACCTTCGGCGATGTTCTCGTACAGCGATGACGTAACCATTCTTCGGAGACATAATGAACTTCACCATCGAACACGGACCCGTCTACGCATCTCTGCGTGTTGACATGAATCAGGGCGAGCGTTTCCGTGCAGAACCCGGTGCTATGCTGTCAATGAGCCAGTCTATTGAACTGGAAACAACATCGGCAGGAAAAGGACTCTTCGGTACACTCAAGGCTGCCGTTGGGGGTGAGTCCATCTTTGCCTCCATTTTTACGGCTGTTCACGGTCCCGGCGAGCTTCTCCTTGCTCCCTCAACACCGGGCGATATTATGCGGCTAGATCTCACGGGCGAAACGATTCTCGCCTATGGAGGTGCCTATCTCGCTGGCGACCCTGATCTCAGCCTCAGTGCTCGTGGTTCGTTAAAGGGTCTTGTTGCCGGAAGCGATCTTTTTCTGAGTGTCATCAGTGGCCGCGGCCCATTGTTCCTCAATGGATTTGGTGCGATCTACTCGCGCACCCTACGTCCTGGTGAAGGTTATATCGTTGACACGGGCCACATCGTAGCATTCACAGATGGAATGCATTACTCCATCAAGACGGCCTCGCGAGGACTCTTCTCATCGTTTGCCAGCGGAGAGGGTCTTGTCTGTCTATTCACCGGCCCAGGCACGCTGTGGATGCAAACACGAAACGTCCGTCACTTTGCCCAGAGCTTGATCCCCTTCTTGCCAAGCCGAGGGTAGACCACGTACGTCAGGTTGATGAGGACGTATCACCAAAGTACGATACGTACCAATCAGTTTCGTGATGATCACGGAGGTCGTCACGATGTGGTAACGCATCGTTGTGCCGACGCATGATGGCATAGAGTGTCTTGTAATCCCGAGCACTCAACACCGGTATTCCAGCACGAAGCACCATCGCCGTTGCTACACCGACACCACGTTGATACGTTCTGTCGGGCACGAGTCGACAACCATCACTAATCACCTGGCTGCCGCAAGCTGCGCTCATATCAGTAAGAACGGCAACGTCAACACGTTGTTCGAGGGCAAACTCGAGCATCTTCGACGCTCCATACATCATCATCTCCGTCAGATCGTTACCATGCTGGTCAAGCACACGGGCTCGACCATCAAGTACATCAAATCCATCACCGCCGTGAATATCGGGCATACCTCGAGGTGTGCCTATACCCGTATCCTCCGGACAGAATGGGACGGCAACAACATTTGGTAGTGCGAATAAGGCCTGGAGTGACCCCCCTAATCCAGCATCGGTCCCGTCCGTCGTAACGGGCCATCCCATGATACATCCACTCACAAGTATTCGGAGTGGATCATTAACGGTTCCAGTTCGCAGATCTTTGAGGGCAAGGGGCGAATGGGGCAACAGCATAGGACGTAATTTCGTAAGCATGAATGACATCTCAACATCCCGCATCGTCCGCGCACCGCGTGGTACAGAACTCACGTGCAAGAACTGGCAGATTGAAGCAGCCTACCGGATGATTCAGAATAATCTCGATCCTGAGAATGCTGAACGACCGGAAGACCTTATCGTCTACGGTGGACTTGGTAAGGCCGCACGTAATTGGGAGAGTTTTGATGCTATTCTGCACTGTCTCCGTGAACTTGAACCAACAGAGACGTTACTAGTCCAAAGTGGTAAACCTGTTGGTGTTGTTCCTACACACGAGATGGCTCCTCGTGTGATCATCGCCAATTCAAATCTTGTTCCGAAGTGGGCTACATGGGACGAGTTTCGCCGTCTTGACGCTCTGGGACTGATGATGTATGGCCAGATGACGGCCGGATCATGGATCTATATAGGCACACAGGGAATCGTTCAAGGAACCTACGAGACGTTTGCGCAATGCGCTCGCGAACACTTTGGCGGAACACTCCGCGGTAGATTCCTCCTCACGGCTGGTCTCGGTGGTATGGGTGGTGCTCAGCCCCTTGCGGCGACGATTGCCGGCGCCGCAGCCCTTTGCATCGAAATCGACGAACGTCGAATTGATAAACGAATCCATGATGGATACCTTGACCGGAAGATGGAAAATCTCGATGAGGCACTTGCCGTCATCCGGGAATACGTCGATCGGAAAGAACCAATCTCCATTGGCCTCGTCGGGAATGCAGCAGAAATTCTCCCGGAACTCGTTCGGCGCAACATCATACCAGATGTTGTCACAGATCAAACGTCGGCTCACGATCCCCTACATGGATATTATCCGGCTGGATACACAAAGTCCGACGCAGATACACTTCGGTCGGTTGATCCCGATGCTTATCTGACGGCCTCATACACAAGCATTGGTGAACACGTTCTTGCGATGCTCGCCTTTCAAAAGGCCGGCGCCATTGTCTTTGACTACGGTAATAATATCCGCGGTGTAGCGAGAGATCAGGCAGGCATCTCCAATGCCTTTGATTTCCCCGGCTTTGTACCTGCCTTTGTTCGCCCTTTATTCTGCGACGGAAAGGGCCCCTTCAGATGGGTAGCCCTATCGGGTGATCCGGAGGATATTCGTGTAACGGATGAGGCCATTATGGATCTCTTTTCCGACAACGTCGAACTCCACAACTGGATTTCTGAAGCACGCGAACATATTGGATATCAAGGACTTCCGGCCAGAATTTGCTGGCTTGGATACGGTGAACGCGCACGTGCAGGGAAACTTTTTAACGACCTCGTCCGTAGCGGAGCAGTAAAGGCACCCATCGTCATCGGCCGCGACCACCTCGATTGCGGAAGCGTCGCTTCTCCACATCGTGAAACCGAATCGATGATTGATGGTTCTGATGCTATCGCCGACTGGGTGTATTTGAACTTCGCACTCAATGCCGTCGGCGGTGCAACCTGGGTCTCTCTCCACCACGGTGGAGGTGTTGGAATGGGCCTCAGCCTTCACGCCGGTATGGTTGTGGTGGCCGACGGAACTTCTCAGGCTGAAGAAAAGTTGGCACGGGTATTGACGTACGACCCTCTAATGGGTATCTTGCGTCACGCCGATGCAGGCTACGAACGAGCACTTCACAACGCAGGGAAATTTGGCATAGAAATACCGCTACCTCCTCGACACACACAATCCTGAACAAACCCGGACAGAATGGCATAACTGCTACGCCGTTTTTACAACTCCCCTGACATAATGTCAGGTCAGTTATCACATCTCGTAGCAGGAGGTGCCATGAAGGCCGCTGAGTTCCGCCGCAAGACCGGTATTACACCAGTCCAATCGGCATGGGTTCGAAACCACCATACACTGTCAGAAGGTAGGGAAGCCATGGATCTTGCCCTGCAGATCGAACAACTCTTCCGCAACGATCGGAAGAAGTACCTTGGGTTTATCCGGCAACGCGTCCGGAACCAGGAAGAAGCAGAAGACATCCTTCAGGATGTATTCGCCAACGTCCTCGCAGCGTCTAAAGACGTCCAAAAGCCGATTGATAATCTGGCTTCATGGGTATTTACGTCTGTACGCAACAGGATCATCGACTCCTATCGCAAGAAACGCACGGACAGCTTTGCCGATCTCGGCTCTGCTGATTCCAAGGACGAGGGTCTGGACTATGTCGAGCGTTTCCTCGGCGATTTCTCGTATAACCCGGAAGAAGATCTTGTTCGCAAGACAATCTGGGAAGCGGTTCTGAAGCACCTCGAAGAACTCCCGCCAGAGCAAAAGTGGGTCTTCGTCAAAAATGAATTCGAGGGTGTATCGTTTAGAGAGATGTCTGAGGAAACAGGTGTTAACATTAACACCCTCCTTGCACGCAAACGGTACGCAGTGCTCTACCTCCGCAAGAAAATGCAGGAGCTGTACGACGCACTCGAAAGCAACTGACCCTAATCCCCCCCCCCTGCGTCGACCATGTCGACAACATCGTCACCAACAGCCCGCACGATCATCTACCTCTGCTGCATCGGCGGGCTGTTGGCCGTTCATGCCGTCCTCGTTGTTGTGATTTGGAATGTGGTTCTTGAATCTACAACGGCTCCTCGGCAACTGACCTTCCTCGAAGGGGCAGGCATCACGGCATTTGTGTACGTAGCCGTTGTATCCGTCCGATATGGATTCCGTCTCGGCGCTGCGCGTTCTGTTCCCACAGTCGAGACGGCCTGGAAGGCTCGGTTTATGTCGAGATCCGAGGTTGACAGTGTTACGGAGTTAACGGACGACGATCAGACTGATGCTCCTGAACATCAGGCCACATGTGAACGACACCGTCGTGAGATTCAGAGTATGTGCGATAATCTCACGGACGAACAACGGAACCGCCTGAAGGCGGAACTTGCCCGTGCGACGCGGTTGAGTCGACCCCAGTGACTATGTTCGCCCTCGAGAGAACTTCACAACACATTCGAGGGTCGTATGGGTCTCATCTCCGAATTCAAAGACTTTGCCGTTCGCGGTAATGTCATCGACATTGCCGTCGGTATGGTCGTTGGCGCTGCCTTTGGCAAAATCGTAACATCGTTTGTTAACGATGTCCTCATGCCTCCCATTGGGACACTCCTTGGTGGTGTCGACTTTAAGGATGTGAAGATCCACATCAAGGATGCCGTCCTTGAGGGTGAAAAAGTTATCACGCCAGCCGTTGACATGAACGTGGGGATCTTCCTCAACACGGTCATCGACTTTGTCATCGTCGCCTTCGCCATCTTCATTGTCGTTAAAGCGCTGAATGCGATGAAGCGGAAAAAAGAAGAAGCCCCAGCAGCACCTGCCGAACCATCAGATGAAATCAAGCTGCTTACGGAAATTCGCGATGCACTGAAGAGATCTTAAGGATAGACCGTTTTCGGGCTATTCTTCCACACGTCGAGCATGAATCGTAACATGGCCGGTGCCGTGCCTTGCAATGAGGACGACACCGGCTGTGCCGTTTTCTACGAAGTTCATATGCCGTCGTAATGATTCCGGATCACGATCCCACCCACGTTTTTTAAACTCGGTGTGGGACGAACGGCCGAGTTCTATAAGCCGTTCTCGGATCCTCCGTTCCGACACACCGCGATCAACAGCGTCAACAAAGAATCTCTGATACCACTTCGACGGTCCAGGATCACGCTCAACGAGTCCATAGGCAATCGCTGTATCAAAAGGATTTGCACCGACTTCACGAAACAGTCCTGACACATCACCAGCGGCGATAACGGCCGGATGTGGTTCGATTAACCATAGACCAGAACGAAGCTCGATTGTGTTTAACTCCTGTGCTGGACGCGTCATCTCTCGTTCATACCAGGTTGTTCCGTCTATAATCGAGATGCGTGACGGACCAGGGCGCTGCCGCACATTTCGCCAAAGAATTCGTTCGAGACATTCACCTCGACGACCAATCCATTCTGAAGTCAACTCTCCCGGAGAATTCTTTTCTCCCAGAGAGTTTAACTCTCCCGGAGAATTCCCTTCTCCAGGAGATTTCTCGTCTGTTATCCTGTCAGCAGGGCCGATTTTGATTCCAAGGGGCAGAAGGGGCGATAGCTGAAGTACTGACTGTAACTGCGGCTCATAGTCAGTTCCATACCTATACCGCTGACGCGTGCGATCATCACGTCGTGAAGGGTCTGCCCAGACTGCAGTATATGTGTCCTTGTTGTATTCTCCGGGTGACCATGGGGAGTGTACAACGTGTGCCGACAGACCTGCACGATTCATGTTCCCTTGTGCAATGGCTGCTAAGATCGTATCTGCTTCATACGTTGTCACGCTGTTTCCGGCCAAAACAAGTGCGCGAGCATCAAGTCCTGCACCTGTACAGATCTCCAGCACATGGCCACCAGCCGTTCCCCCTGTAAGTACTCTCGCGTGATGTTCGGCGATGAGAGGATGTGTTGACTGTTCTGCTGACTTTTTTGTGAACACCCAACCATCAATGTACTTCCCGAGGCGTTGAGCCGAACGTAATCCGAGAATACAGTCGACAAGGATTGATGTCGAGATGGTCGGAAAGATCTGACGGAGCTTATCTACTCCTGCAGGAACAGGATCTGACCCGTAATTCCGAAGAATTTCGTCAGCTTGTACGACAGTGTCATGAAAAGAATTCGCCAAAACTTCGGAAATCATTGATTCCATGACAGGATTCTCATGGGACAGCGAGACAAAAACAGCGATATTTGCGCCTTCAACACCACGTTTCTGAGAAGAGAGGAAGTCGTTAATGACTACCGGACCGGACTCCGTACGCCAACAGCTTGAGGCCATGGGCCTCATCAACGTCGACGAAATCTACCACAATCTCAACACGGCAGCACTGTACGAGGAGGCCCTCGCTCTCGGTGAAGGTATGCTCACGGAGCATGGTGCTCTCGCCGTGAACTCCGTCCCCTATACAGGACGCCGCGCCGAAGACAAGTTTGTTGTCGAGGAAGCAGAGAGTAAGGGCGATGTGTGGTGGGGCAAGGTAAATAAGCCTTTTGACGAGGCTCGATTTAACGCCCTTAAAGCACGCGTCTTTGCCTATCTCCAAGGCCGAGATGTATATGTGCAGGATCTCATGGCAGGATCGGATCCGAAGTTTACACTTCCGGTTCGGTTTATCCAGGAGTATGCCTATCACTCATTGTTCGTCAAGAATATGTTCATCGAGCCAACCGCTGAACAACTGGCGAACTTCCTGCCTGGATTTACCGTAGTGACAGTGCCTGGCTTTACGGCCATTCCTGAAATCGATGGTACACGGTCAGAGTGCTTTATCATCCTCAGCTTTTCACAGAAGCTGGTTCTTATTGGCGGCACGTCGTATGCCGGCGAGAATAAGAAGTCAATCTTTACCGTGCTGAATTACTTGATGCCGAAGATTGGCGTAATGTCCATGCACTGCTCGGCAAACATTGGTCCTAACGGCGATACTGCCTTGTTCTTTGGTCTCTCTGGCACGGGCAAAACAACACTCTCAGCAGATCCGGATCGCGCCCTTATTGGTGACGATGAACATGGCTGGAGTGACGACGGCGTATTCAACTACGAAGGTGGTTGTTATGCAAAGGTTATCAACCTTAATGCAGAAGCCGAACCAATCATTTTTGGACTTACGCGCACGTTTGGCACGATACTCGAAAATGTTGATATCGACGAGGACACACGCGTAATCAACCTCGATGCGCAGACGCACACAGAAAACACACGCGCGTCGTACGCACGTGAGCGGATTCCCAATCTTGCCCCCGGCAATCGCGGTGGCCATCCGAAGAACATCGTGTTCCTGACGGCAGATGCATTTGGTGTTATGCCTCCTATTGCCCGCCTAACACCAGAACAAGCGATGTATCACTTCCTCAGCGGCTACACAGCAAAGGTTGCAGGAACGGAAGCAGGAGTTAAGGAACCGTCGGCAACATTCTCAACTTGTTTTGGTGCTCCTTTTATGGTTCACCATCCCAAGGTGTATGCAAATCTTCTCGGTAAGAAGATTGCAGAACATGGATCAAAGGTGTGGCTCGTGAACACAGGCTGGAGTGGTGGCCCATACGGTGTTGGTAGTCGAATGAAGATTGCCTACACACGCGCCATGCTGCGTGCTGCACTATCAGGCGCACTCGACTCCGTAGCCTTTGTTAAGGATGCATTCTTTGATCTTGACATCCCCACAGAGTGTCCAGGTGTTCCATCAGAGGTTCTCAATCCACGTAATACCTGGGCTGATACTGCTGCCTACGACAAACAAGCTGCCCACCTCGTTGAACTCTTCGCGAAGAACTACGAGCAGTTTGCGTGACGCTGGCTTACGCCGGGTGAGTACCCTACGATGATTTTGATAAAAAGCGCTCTTTTGAGCGCTTTTTTTATTTGTTTGCAGTCTCTTGTTAACACACTCAAAGTATAGTATTACCCATCTTCCCTCACCTTCCCTCACCTTCCCCCATCTTCCCCCACCTTCCCTCATCTTCCCCCACCTTCCCCCAC
>ERZ761609.180-NODE-180-length-85758-cov-35.685869_pt1 | contig 85758 bp, 65 predicted proteins | sample MGYA00511163_ERZ761609 | MGnify/ENA primary metagenome ERZ761609 (study PRJEB28899, sample SAMN02445070) | bioreactor sludge metagenome | biome: EBPR sludge | place: Australia: Brisbane, Thorneside Wastewater Treatment Plant | collected 2011-12-16 ...
TCAGACGTGTGCTCTTCCGATCTGCTGGCGCGGATCGTGGAGGGATTCCATGACGCGGAAATGGAGCGCCGCGCCGCGCGCCCGCTGGAGCCTCTTTATCTTCAGGACGCCTTCATCACCACGGCAAGGAAAGCCGGAAAGCTGGTGCCGGGAGTTCCCGGAGCTTGATTCCACTGTCGGAGCTTGATTCCACGCGCCCTTCGCGCAATGGAGCGCCATGCGCATAGCCATCTACTGCGGGGCCAACGGCGGACACAATCCGGTTTTCAAAAAAGCGGCCGCCGGGCTTGCCGCCTTTCTTGCTCGGCAGGGCATCGGCATTGTCTATGGCGGCGGCCGGGTGGGCCTCATGGGAGCGGTGGCGGACGCGGCGCTGGCGGCGGGGGGCGAGGTCATCGGCGTCATTCCGCATTCGCTCATGGAGAAAGAGCTGGGCCACACAGGACTGACCGCTCTGCATGTCACGCGCTCGATGCACGAGCGCAAGCAGATGATGGTGGACCTCAGCGACGGCTTCATCGCCCTGCCGGGTGGCTTTGGCACGCTCGACGAGCTTTTCGAGACGCTCACCTGGCTCCAGCTCAGCTTTCATGGCAAGCCGGTCGGCCTGCTGAACGCGGAGGGCTTTTTCGACGGGCTGCTCGCTTTTCTCGACCAGATGCGCGGCCACGGCTTCCTCAAGCCCGCGCATCGCGACTGCGTGCTGGTGGAGCGCGATCCCGCGCTGCTGCTGGAAAAAATGCGCGCCTTCCAAGCTCCCGACCTCGGCAAGTGGATCGAGAAGATGGTGGCTGACGAACGCTAGCAACGCGCATGAAAAACCCGCGCCGGATTCCTCCAGCGCGGGCGGGTGGATGGAGCTTTCGAGAGGTCAGCCGACCGCTTTTTTGAGCGCGTCCGCCTTGTTGACGGCTTCCCAGGTCAGGTCGGCGTCGTCCTTGCCGAAGTGGCCGTAGTTGGTGCTCTTCGAGTAGATCGGGCGCAGCAGGTTGAGCTGCTTGACGATGTCGGCGGGCTTGAAGGAGAAGACCTTGAGCACGGCGGCGAGGATTTTGTCATCGCTCACGGCGCCGGTGCCGAAGGTGTCAACATGCACGCTGACTGGCTGCGGGTGACCGATGGCGTAGGCGAACTGGATCTCGCACTTCGAGGCAAGTCCGGCGGCGACGATGTTCTTCGCCACCCAGCGGCCCATATAGGCGGCGCTGCGGTCCACCTTCGAGGGATCCTTGCCGGAAAAGGCGCCGCCGCCGTGGCGGCCCATGCCGCCGTAGGTGTCCACGATGATCTTGCGCCCCGTGAGACCGCTGTCCCCCTGGGGGCCGCCGACGACGAACTTGCCGGTCGGGTTGATGAGGTACTCGGTGTCCTTGGTGAGCATGCTCTTGGGCAGCACCTTTTTGATGACTTGCTCAATGCAGAATTTCTCGATCTCGGCATGGCTGACATCGGCGGCGTGCTGGGTGGAGATGACCACGTTCACGATGCGGGTGGGCTTGCCGTCCACATACTCCACGGAGACCTGGGACTTGGCGTCGGGGCGCAGCCATTTGGCCTGTTTGCCTGCCTTGCGAATGCGGGTCAACTCACGACCGAGACGGTGGGCGTACATGATCGGCGCGGGCATCAGCTCCGGCGTCTCATCGCAGGCATAACCAAACATGATACCCTGGTCGCCGGCGCCCTGCTCGGCGGTCTTTTTGCCCTCGGCCTTCTCGGCGTCCACACCCTGCGCGATGTCGGGACTCTGGGCGGTGAGGTAGTTGTTGATGAAGATTTTGTCGGCGTGGAAAATGTCGTCGTCATTCACATAGCCGATGCCGCGCACAGCCTCGCGGATGACCTTGCCGATGTTGATGATCTCATCAATGGGCTTGGTGGTGCCGAGTTTTTTGTTCTGGAGCTTGGGGATGGTGATCTCACCGCCGACGACGACGACGTTGCTCTTCACAAAGGTCTCGCAGGCCACGCGGCTCCTCGGATCCACGGCGAGGCATGCGTCGAGGATGGCGTCGGAGATGGTGTCGGCGACTTTGTCGGGGTGGCCTTCACCGACGGACTCGGAGGAGAAGATGTAGGAGCGGGACATGGCTGGATTTTGTGATGTATTGATAAATGATGATGCGTTGATGCGAGGCGCGAGACTATCGCCGGACAGGCTGCCGTCAACGCGGATTTCACCCTCATCCAGGTGTGAGGGCCTTCCGCCGGCGCGTAGATACTGGACATTATGAACCTGTCCATTTTGCTAGCCGCCGTCGCCGCCCATCTGCCTGGAACTCAACCCCTCGCGGCTGAAGCGGATTTTTCCGCATTGATGGTCGCCGGGGCGGACCGCTTTCTATTGCGCGAGACTCTGGCTGCGGCGGCGCGGCGCGAGACCTTCTGGAAGCGTGACACTACTTCAAAGGAAGCCTACTCCGCCTCCGTGGCGGCGAACCGCGAAAGGCTGAGGGGCATTCTCGGCGTGGTGGATGAGCGCGCGCCATTTTCCTCGCTGGAGTTCGTGGCAGACACTGCCAGCCCGTCGCTCATCGCGGAAAACGAGAACGCCTCCGTGCATCGCGTGCGCTGGCCTGTGCTGGAGGGTATGCATGGCGAGGGCCTGCTGATCCAGCCGAAAGGTGAAGTGCTGGCGCGTGTCGTCTATCTGCCTGACGCGGACACCACGCCGGAGCAGCTTCTCGGCTTCAAAGACGGCGCGCTGGACCCCGCGCTTATGAATGCCGGCGCGCAGATTCTCATTCCGGTGCTCGTGAGCCGTGACGCGGATTTTTCCGGCAGCGAGCGCCTGGGCATTCGGATCAACGCGCCGCATCGCGAGTGGATTTACCGCCAGTCCTTCATCCTCGGCCGGCATGTCATCGGATATGAAATCCAAAAAGTGCTGGCGCTGGTGGACTGGTTCGGAAAGCAGGAGGGAGGGCGGCCGGTGTGCGTGGCGGGCCTCGGAGAGGGCGGCCTGCTGGCGCTTTACGCGGGCGCTGTGGATGAGCGCGTCGGCTCGGTCTATGTGTGGGGGCACTTCGCGCCGCGCGAGGGTCTCTGGCAGGAGCCCGTCTACCGGAATGTCTTCGGCCTGCTGCGGGAGTTTGGCGACGCGGAACTCGCCACGCTCATCGCGCCGCGTCATCTGGCGGTGCAGCACGCCGGCTTTCCCGAAGTCAAAGGACCGCCCGAGGCAGGCAAGGGCGTGCGCGCGGTGGCCGCTCCGGGCTTCATCGAGACGCCTCCGCTGGGAAGCGCGCGCGCCGAGATGGCCCGCGCCCTGGAGTTGACGAATGGACTCGCGCAAGAGTGGGGCCGAGTCTTCGAGCGCAAAAGCAGCGCCGCTGAAATCATCGGCCATCTTTTTCCGGAGACTGCGGCGCGGGCGATGCTGGCGCGCATGGCCGCAGCCAGGGACGCTCCGCGCGTGCCCGCTCAGACGACCAGCGTGGATGCGGTCCAGGCGCGGCAAAAACGCCAGGTGCGCGAGATGGAGTCGTTCACCCAGCGTCTCCTGGCCACCATCGAAAGCGAGCGCAACACCGGCTTTTGGAAGCCGCTTCCGCTGAACTCGCTGGAGGATTATGAAAAGCGCGCCGCCGTGGAGCGCGGACGGTTTTGGAACGAGGTCATCGGCCGCCTGCCTGATCCCGGCGTCCCGGCTAACCCGCGCAGCCGGGTGGTGAGGGAAACCGAAAATGTGGTGATCCATGAAGTCGTGCTGGATGTCTGGCAGGATGTCTTCGCCTGGGGCTGGCTGGCTCTGCCCAAGGATTTGCGCGAGGGAGAGAAACGCCCCGTCATTGTCTGCCAGCACGGCCTGGAGGGACTGCCCGAGCATTGCTACGAGACCGATGAAAGCACCCGCGCCTTTGCCGCCTACAAAGCCTTCGCGCTGCGCCTGGCGGAGGAGGGGTTCATCACCTTCGCGCCCCACAATCTTTACCGCGGCAAGGACGCCTTCCGGTCATTGCAGCGGAAGGCCAATCCGCTGGGGATGACGCTCTACTCCATCATCAACGGCCAGCACCAGCGCATCATCGAGTGGCTCAAGGCGCGGCCCTTCACGCAGGCGGACAAGATCGCCTTTTACGGTCTGAGCTACGGCGGCAAGTCCGCCATGCGCACGCCTTCCGTGCTCACGGATTACTGCCTGAGCATCTGCTCGGGCGACTTCAATGAATGGGTGCGCAAGTGCGCCACCACGGACCTGCCTTTGAGTTATGTGTTCACCGGTGAGTATGAAATCTGGGAGTGGAATCTCGGCGGAACTTACAATTACGCGGAGATGTCCGCGCTCATCGCGCCGCGGCCCTTCATGGTCGAGCGCGGCCACAACGACGGCGTCGGCATTGACGAATGGGTGAACTACGAGTTCGCCAAAGTACGGCGCCTCTACAACAAGCTGCGCATCGGCGGGCGCGCCGTCATCGAGCACTTCGACGGTCCTCACACCATCCATGGCGCGGGCACTTTCGACTTCCTCAAACAGCACCTGCGCTGACACCACCGGGCCTGTTCGAAAAAATTGAAGGAGCTTCGAATAGGCAAAATGAAGCGCCGTCAGATGCGCTGAACACAAGTTCAGCACCATGAAAAAAATCCTCCTCATCCTCACCGCAGCCGCCGCTCTTGGCGCGGCAGCCCCCACCGCCGCCGAAGCCTGGGACGGCCGCCACTCACACTCCCGCGTGGTCAGTTACCTGCCATGCGGACGCCCTGTTTACGCCGTGTATCAAGTTTATGGCCGCGACCGCTGGGGCCAGCCCGTCGGACGCTGGGTGACCCAGCACAGCGCATGCGGATGCCGCGCCTGCCGCCCGCCCGTGGTGGTTCACCGGCCTGTCTGCCCGCCGCCGGTGGTTTATCACCCGCCCGTTTGCGCACCGGTGCCTTCCCGCAGTGTGAGCTGGTTCTTTTCCTTCGGACGCTGAGGCAAACCCACGGCGCCGCGGACCCCAAAGGTCCGCGGCGTTTTTATTTGGCCGTGTATCCGCCGTCCACGGGCAGGTTCACACCCGTGATGTAGCGCGCGGCATCGCTGAGAAGAAAGATCACAGCACCACCGAGGTCGGACGGATCCGCCATTCGGCCAAGCAGGGTGTGCCCGCAGTACCGGCTGAGAAAAGGCTCCGGCTGTTGATTGAAGAAGCCGCCTGGAGACAGGCAGTTCACACGCACGCCTCGCGCCCCAAAATGGGCGGCGTAGAAGCGTGTGAGATTGATCATGCCGCCTTTGTGGAAGAAATAATCCGGCGGCAGGTCGCCCATGCTGGTCCCCGCGTACAACTCGTAGCTCGGCCCGATCATCCCCTGAATGCTGCCGATGTTGACGATGCTGCCGATGCCGCGCTCAACCATGTCCGCGCCGAAGACGCGGTGCATCAGCATCACGCCGGTGGCGTTCACGCGCATGGACTCCTGCCACTGCTCCACACTTCCGGCGGCGCCTTTCACCACGCGCGCCACGGCATTGTTCACCAGGCCGTCCACCCTGCCATGCCTTGCCAGAACGCGGTCGCGCAGAGCCAGGACGGAGGCCTCATCCCCCTGGTCGAGGCATTCCGCCTCAACTTGAAACCCGCGCTCCCTTTCCTCGGCGGCCACGGCCTCCAGCTTCGCCTTGTCACGCGCCGCAATGACCAGGCGCGCGCCCGCCGAGGCCAGGTCTGCCGCCAGCCCTCGCCCATAAAGCCCCGCGCCGCCGGTGAGGAGGATGACTTTGTCTTTGAGGCTGAATCGGTCGAGAGAGGTCATGCCGCAAAAGAAACACAAATGAGCGCGAATCAATCCGAGGTTGGAAAATCGAAGTTCAAACCAGGAACCAGGAACCACTGCTACCCCTCCAAACTTTTCAGCACTTCCGCGACCTCGACAACACCACCCCCCTTTTCCCGGCTCTGGATTCCGGCGATGAGCACCGCCATCAGCTCCACCGTCTCGCTGAAAGGCAGCGGCGGCTGGCCAGTGCGCAGCATCTCGATGAAGGCGGTGAGCTGGCCGCGGAAGGCGTGGTAGGTGTCGCGCAAAAGCAGCGGGATCTGGCCTTTCGTGCCATAAAGATGCACGGCGCCGAAGCTGCCATACGCGTCGTGGATCGCCGCCAGCGTCACCTGCACACCTGAGCGGTGCGTGAGGTGCGCCACATCCGAGCCGGGCTGCGAATGCGCCCGCACCGTCAGAAACCCCGGCCCCACCAGCGGAGCCACCGCCTCCAGCGCATGGATGCCGTAGCGCTCCCAGGTCTTGCATGTGAAACTGGTGATCCAGCGCGGGTCGCCGATCTGCTCTTTTTGTTCGGCGCTCAGCCGCGTCTCCGGCGCGTAGCGCATGCCGCTGGTGGAGAGCAGCACCCGGCCCTCCCGCTGCCAGCGCGCGAACTGGCGCAGGTCCGGCACGTTCGTGGCCAGCGGCTTGTCTATGAATACAGGCAGCCCCGCCTCAATGAAAGGCCGCGCGCGCCGCGCATGGTCATCGCCGTCATCCGTTGCAATGACGACGGCGTCCACCTGGCCGATGACCTCCTCCGGCCGGGCGACGATGTTTTCGATGAGGCTGGCCTTGGCCACCAGCGGAGCGTCCGCAGGATTGTCCGTCCAGAGATGCGTCACACGCGCCCCGGGGATGCGCACCGTCTCCAAAGGCTGCCTGCCCAGATAATCCGGGATGGCTGGGTAAGGACACGCGGCCATGGCGGCGGGATCGTAGCCGTTGATGATGGCGGACCAGGAATAGGGGTGGCCGTTGCCGGGGATCATGCCCAGCATGGCGAGGCGGATTTCAGCGCTCATGAGATGGCGACGGGCTGACCGCTGCGCGCGGACTCCAGCGCGGCCAGGTTGAACTTCAAAGTCTGGACACCTTCCTCAAAAGTGGCGAGGAAGCACGGCCTGCCGGCCATGCCTTCGAGAAAGGACTCGGCCTGCCAGGTGAAAAAGTCGTCGCGCTCAATGGGCTTGGGATGGCGCCGCCAGGTCCACTCCTTTTCACCGAACCGCATCATGCCCCAGCGCTGCTCGTGCAGTTGCATCGCCACACTGCCGCGCTCGCAGTGGACGCGGATTTCCAACTCATTCGGCGCCTGGAACTGATTGTAGCCAAAGCTCGCCAGCACACTCCCATGGCGCGCGCACACATTCACCGTGTCCTCCACGCCCACGCCTTCCAGCACCTGGTGCGCGGCATCGCAATACACGCGCGTCGCCGGGCCGATCAGCCATTCCAGGGCGTTTACCGAGTGCGTCAGCGCGTCCTGGATCGCCCCGCCGCCGCTCTCGTGCCGGGCATAATAAATCTCCCGGTAAGCCGGGCGGAAGGTCGGGAAATGCTGCCCCGCCGTGAGCGTGGCATGGCGCGGGCTGCCCAGCTCGCCGGAGAGGATCACCTCCCGCATGGCGCGCAGCCAGGGCATGGCGTGAAACACATAGGCCACCGCCACATGACAGCCGCTGGAGGCAATGGCGGCGCGCGTTTCCTCCACCTGCTCCAGACCCGTGGCGAGCGGCTTTTCGATGAGCTGGTGAACGCCCCGCGCCAGCCCGCGCAGCGCCAGCGCCAGATGCGTGTGCGCCGGCGTGCAGACCACCCAGCCATCCGCCGGGAAAGCCTCCTGCGCCGCCTCCAGGCTCTCAAAACCCGGCACCCCGTACCGCCCCGCCACCTCCGCCACGAGGCGGCCATTCGTGTCGCACACCGCCGCGCGGCAGCGGCCCGTGTTCAAAAAGCAGCGCAGATGCCGCTCACCAATGCTGCCGCAGCCGATGACGAGAATGGAGGGTTGGGACATGGAAGGTGAAACCAACATCCCCAGAAAGCCGACCTTTCCAAAAAGAATCCATCGAAGCCACCCCTTCTTCTCCGGCCATTTTCCCGTCAGGGCTTCCGGCCAGAAAACGCGAAACAGGGACTGACAAATGGCTCCGCAAAAATTCGTGCGATCAAGTCCTTCCGCGCACGCCCGTGCCTCTCTCTCGCATCTCCCATCCGCGCCGCCGCAGTTCGGATGAGCGCCCTTGCGGCTTAGAGGCGCGGCATTGCACCTCCGAGCCGCGCGGACGCACCCCTTTTTTCCGGTCTCCCATCTCCGAGGTGCAAGACCTCCGGCTCCGAGCCGCGAGGCTGCGGCAGGCGAGGTGCTCGCCCGAAGTTTGCGAACGCGCGCTCGCAGCTCCGAGACGCGAGCGCGGACCCAAAATCCGCAACAACATCAGGGAAATTTCTCAAAACCCGCACCTCCGAGCCGCACGTTCGCATATCCTGGCTGCGGGCTCGCACTGCCATATCTGCGAGGCTGCGAAAAAACGGTGCTCCGCCGCAGATCAGAGGTGCGACGACGCGGATCGCAAACAGAGTGAGCGCGGTTCCGGGCCGCAACCCAGCGGCAAAAAGCCGCAGCACCGCGCCATTCTATCGTGCGCCCGCAGTGCGAAGCAGAGCTTGCGTGAATGAATGCTCCGGCGTCGAAGCTGCTCCCAAGAGAGGTCATGGCTGGAAACCGCGATATGTGGACCGAGATGAATGACTGAAACGAACGATTGTTCACACACAGCGGAAAATTCCCTCACCGGCAATATTGACGGTCGTTTTATTCATGAGAAAAGAGACGTGTCGTGAAGCGATCTCCCAGAAAGTCTCATCTCCCCGCTGCGCTGGTCTGGCTTCTGGCTGGATGCTCTGTTATCACAGAAAAAAAGACTCTGGATGGTTTCGAGACTGAGCAAAAGCAGTCTGAAAATTTGATTCTCGTCACAGTTGCAGAAGGGTTTGAGCGGCCGGGAAGCTACCGTTTGCCCAGAGGCTGCACACTCGGGGAATTGGTAGATTTGGCGGGGATTAAACGAGCGCAAATGTTCATCAATCTGGAAACGACGATGTATGCCTTGAGAATCTCGTCCCCGGCAAAATCCGGCACCGGTGAAACCGCGCAAAGCCGGCTTGTCTGGATCAACTATGAGAGATGGAACAGGCTCATCCCGCTTTCCTCGGAAGACAGGGCAATCCTTTTGCGGGACGGTGATCAAATCAGACGCACATTCATTTCTTGGTGATACCCCGGTCTTCTGGCGGAAACAATGCCGCGAACAAGTCATCTCACCATCGTTCAGCTCAATTCGACGGATAGCCTTGCGGGTTTGATGGGAAGCGATAAAGAGATGGACAAAATCACTGAGATTCCACGACGAGTTAAAAGGTGCCCATTTTGAATAAGCGGCCTGAGTCGCCTCTGTCGTCGAGAGTGAGAATGACTTCACCCGGAGCGGGGCATAGGCCAGCGCTGTCTTCCTGGGGCGGGATATCCTCGCTGAGAGCGCTGAAGATGTATTGGATGCCGTGTGTGGCGCAAGTTTCGCGGATGATCCGGAGAAGGGCCAGCTTGAGCTTGTTTTGGAGGCGTTCGAGGCCTCCGTCGTGATAGACGAAGTGGAAGAAGGGTTCTTTGGCGTAGCTGATGAGGACCGCGAGGTCGAAGGCGATGCAAAGCAACTGGCGAAACGATGTGCCCCGGTCTTCCTCGGTGTGAAGATCGGTTTCGGCATCGCTGAATTCGGCATGTGGGTCGAGATTACCTTCTCCGTTTTGGTCGAGGTAGAGCAGCGCGGTGCGATGCGTCACTTCTTTGATGATGCGGCTGAAAGTGCGCTGGATCTCCTGGTAGCGCGCGCTGCCCTGATGGACCATCTGACGAATGGCGGCAGTAAGTTCTTCGGCACGGGCCTTGGTCTGGCGGAGTTTATCTTGGAGGGCTAAGAGGCTTTCCAGCTTCGCAGCTTTGGTTTCCATGAGGGTGAGATTGGCGCGGTCCAGGTCGGTCTGGCGCTGGAGGTCCTTGAATTTTTGCAGGCTGTCGGTGCCGCCAAGAACCCGCATGATTTCCCGGCGACGGTTTGATAGAGCGGCGTTTGCCTGCTCGACGACGGCGATTTCCGCACGTAGGGCCGCAGCACGGTCGCGCAGGGCAGTCTGGCGTTCGGTGAGAATCCGGCGATTGAATTCGACCAAGTCATTGTAGTCCCGCACGAGTTGGTCGGGGAAAGAGAGTTGGGCTTCGTTGAATACGCGCTGGATATCGGCGAGGTCGAAATGGACGTCGTCCTCAAGTCCGCGTTCGATTTGGGCGAGGTCATGTCTGGCGTTGTAAAGCAGACTGTTGTTTGCTGCGATTTCCGTTTCAATGGTTTCCGCCGCTTCGCGAGCAAGATCGGTTTCCTGGCCGTGAAAATCGAAGGCGTCGAGAGCGCGGAGCTTGGTTTCCACTTCATCGCGTTTGACGGCGATGCTTGCGCGGAGTTTGTCGAAGTCCTTGGGTTTGAGTGTGATTTCAGCCTGGAGTTCGGCGGCATCGGCGTGGAGCTTTGTCGAAGCTGCATCGGCCTCGTATTTCTCGGTGAGCAGGGCGTCATCAAAACCGAGGACTCTGGCAAGGTAGGGCTTCCAATCCTTGTGTTTGCCGGCTCCGAACTTGGTGAGCTGAAAGACGTTTCCGTAGTCGTTCTGGCCACGGAGAAAGTAGCCGATGCCTTTGCGGTAGGGCCAAGGTTTGATCGGTGTGAAAGCCAGAAGGCTGTCCAGAAGATTGACGGCGTTGTCAAATGTCTCGCGCCAATGATCCCAATCGGATTCCGGCAGTCCAGAGAAGTTCTGCCAGGCTTGCTCGTGGCGCTTGAAGGCGATCTTGGTAGTTTCGGCGGCGGATCGGCGGATGGTGAGGTGACTACCGTCGGGAAGCTGGATCTCGAGAAAGAAGACGAACCTGGCAAAGAGATCGGTACGGCGCTTGAAAAGGTGGTCCTTGTTGATGCCCTTGAGGAGGCAGAAATCGAGAACGTCGATGAGAAGCGTCTTTCCGAGATTGTGGCCGAGCTTGGAATCGTCCTTGGGGTGACGGATGTGAGCGAGGACGACATTCAGGCCGTCCCGAAAGCGGATAGGAGGGAATAACTCGGGTTGATCTGAATAAAGGTGGCTGAGCTTCATGTGGCGTCACCTTTCCGGGGTTGAAGGTATTCGAAGGAATCGGTCTGCGGATGGTAGTCCAAACGGCCTACGAGGTAGAGGAAATGAATGGTCGGGAGAAAGACAACCTCGGCATCGTCGCCAAGATCGGCCAGGGTGGCCCGCAGGTCGGTGAAACGACAAATCCGCTCCCGTTGCAATCGCGCCAGCAGACGGCTGGCGGCGCGGAGCACGCAGGTGTTGAGATTCAAATGTTTGGCGGGGCGGATCATGCTTTCTGGCCGATTTCGCAGTTCACATACATGTAGTGGATGATGATTTTCACGATACGGCGAACGGATTGGATTTCCGGGCAGCGTTCGTGGATTAGGTTGTAGAGGGTTTCCAGGGCGTCGTCAAAATTGAGGAACCGCTCACGATGAACGATGAGCTGGCCTTTCAACTCGTCGGCTACGGTGTGATATCGCTCCTTGAGGGTTTCGTTGCGGGGGTTTTTCAGGAACATTTCGATGGCATGAAAATGCGGCATTGAGTTTTCCTTGATGTAGTCGTCGTAGGCTTGGGTGAGTCCGTTGACTTCGTTTTTGGCGTCCAGGCCGGGATAGTCCCGAAAGTCATGTTCGCTATCAAACGCACTGGGCAGGGACTGGCGGTGAGCGTGGAGGGCGAGGATGACATCCCTCAGATCCTCCGGGACGAACTGGATAGGTGAGCGAAGCTTGTCGAGGCCGACCGCTTTGGCGATGTGAGGTTGCAGAAGGAGTTCACGCTCAATATCCTCCAAGCCGCGCAACCAGACATGCTGGACGCCGGTGGCGGTCTTGATGTGCGCCGTGATGCGGTCTTCTGCTCCACCGGTTTTACGGCGGTTGGTAAATATCAGGTAATGCGTCAGGCAGCCCTCTTCGAGCATCCGAGTGATCTTTGGGATTTCTTTGTCAATCAGCGTGGTCTCGAAGTCGTAATCAGAACAGGAAGCCACGGGAGACGAGATGTGTTTGGCCTGAACAATGAACTTTCCTGATGCGGGGGCTGTGGTGCTTGGGAACGCTGTTGCCGTCCCCTCGAACTTGGCATCCTTTCCGCCGTCCCGACCGGGAGCGAAAGAGGTGATACCAATGCCCATGAGTTCGCGGCATATCAGCACAACGAGTGCCTCGAACTCGGTGTCGCTGAGGTCATGGAGCGGAAAGCGGGGCATGTGAAGCAGATGTTAACGGCGCAGATTGGAATTGAGTGTGTCTGGAATCATATTCAATCGACTCAATGTTCGCCACTGTCATCTCGGGAGCTTTTTGATGCGATTCGATCTTGTCGGCGATTTCGTTAGCGGTGTGGTAGCGGGGGCAAGGGCATCGAGTGGCAAGAAGGCGCGCGCAGAGTCAAGAGCATTCACCTCTGATGGTTCGTGAGTCCTGCCTCTGAGTTTTTTCAAAAACAGACAATAAACCATTCGCAGAGGCTTTTAAGGGAAATCTATCCAGCGAGGAATTGCAACAACCTGGAGATTGAACTCCACAACAAAAAGCGCGGGCCTTGCGGCCCGCGCTGGAGAGGGGAGGTCTGCGAGGACCCTGTGATCACTCGTAGCTGGCCTGCTGGCCTTTGGTGTCGCGCTTTTTGATCCAGGGCATGAGGGAGCGGAGGCGGGCGCCGGTCTTTTCGATGGGGTGCTTCTCGCCTTCCTTGAGGAGGCGGTTGAACTCCTTGTAGCCGCCTTCGTATTCCTTGACCCATTCCTTGGCGAATTTGCCGGTCTGGATGTCTTTGAGCGCGGCTTTCATGCGCTTTTTCACGCTGGCGTCAATGATCTTCGGGCCGACTTTGACATCGCCCCACTTGGCGGTCTCGGAGATGGAGAAACGCATGCCGGCGATGCCGGACTCGTTCATGAGGTCCACGATGAGCTTCAGCTCGTGCAGGCACTCGAAGTAGGCCATCTCAGGGGAGTAACCCGCCTCGATGAGAACCTCGAAGCCGGCCTGGACCAGGGCGCTGCAACCGCCGCAAAGCACGGTCTGCTCGCCGAAGAGGTCGGTCTCGGTCTCCTCTTTGAAGGTGGTCTGGATGACGCCGCCGCGGGTGCCGCCGATGCCGTGCGCCCAGGCGAGCGCGATCTGCTTGGACTTCTTGGAGGGGTCTTGATGGATGGCGATGAGGGAGGGCACGCCCTTGCCTTCGGTGTACTGGCGGCGGACGATGTGGCCGGGGCCTTTGGGGGCCACCATGATGACGTTCACATCCGCGGGCGGGACGACGGTCTTGTAGTGGATGGCGAAGCCGTGGGAGAAGAGGAGGGTTTTGCCCTTGGCGAGGTTCGGCTCAATGTCGGCCTTGTAGCAAGCGGGGATTTTGGTGTCGGGGACGGCGACAAAGATGACGTCGGCCAGTTTCACGGCCTCGCCGGTGTCATAGACTTTCAGCCCGCGCTCCTCGGCGACCTTGCGGCTCTTGGAGCCTGCGTAGAGGCCGATGATGACATTCACGCCGCTCTCTTTGAGATTCAGGGCGTGGGCATGGCCCTGCGAGCCGAAGCCGATAACGGCGCAGGTTTTGCCTTTGAGGGGAGCCAGGCTGGCGTCCTTTTCAGTGTAGATTTTGGCGGGCATGGATTGTGGTTCTGGATTGAGGGCGCGCAGACTGCCGCATGGGCGGTGGATGGTCAAGGGGGAGTTGGCTGCGGGAAAAGCTCGCGCGGCCCCGGTCATCCAAGCGCTTGTTGAATGCCGGCATGACATCGCTAGCCTGGAGGCCATGAGTTCACGCTTTATTCTCCCGATCCTCGCGCTGGCCTTCTCAGGCAGTCTGCACGCAAACCCGGAAATCCTGGATGCCGCCGCACGCCAGTTTGGCGGCACGGTGCGGGAGAATGCGGTTCTTTTGAGAGGCGCTGGAGCTGTGTCAGATCCCGTGGAGTGGACGGTCTATTCGCGCGACGCATTCCGACCAAAGGACATTCTGCGCATGCGAGTGCGCCTCGAAGGACCGGCATGGGTAGCCTCGGCTGATGGAGCGGGATCACGCATCCTGGACAGGGTGCCTCCCCGTTCGCTGGATTCCAGCCGCATTCGCGTTCGCAGTTCCCTGGCCCGCGCCACCGCCGCCAAAGCCGCGGCTCTGGCGAAGGCGACTTTCGTCTCGGTTGACTATCAATTGGCCGCCAACGCGGAAACTGGCGCGCCGGAATGGGGACTGGCCCTGTTGGATGAGACCGGCTACGAAACCGGCTTTGTCGTAGTCTCGGCGGAAAACGGCGCCGTGCTCTTCCAGGACTGGACGCCGCGCGTGCGCGCAGCGGCTGACTCGCAGCCTGACTCCGAAGGCGAGCGCGCCGCCCGCTCGGTGAAGCGCACCGCCCGCCGCGCCTGGAACTGGACGGACAATGCCCGCCGGCAGACAGGTGAATTTTTCCGCGAGCTGTTCCGCTGACATCAACTTCATCTCAATCCAGGTGAATGCGTGAACTCATTCACTGCAACCCATGCGCGCCCGGCTGCCTCCGTCGGGGCAAATTTTCCGCCAATCATGGAATGCACGGTCTTTCATCTTGCGCGAGGGCCATTCGTCGCCAGTATCCGCTTCCCTCCGCCGGGCTGAGCCCGGTGTCGGACTCGGGGCGTAGCTCAGCCTGGTAGAGCGCTTGCTTTGGGAGCAAGAAGTCGTCAGTTCGAATCTGGCCGCCCCGACCCTCACCGGCATCCCCGGCGCCGCCCTTCCCATGCCAATGTCCGCCCTTCACGCCGCCGCCCTCAAAGCCTTCAAAGCGCAAGGCTGGAGTCACACGGAGGTGTCTGGCATGGAAGTGGTGGAAATGGCCTTCGAAGCGCATCATGCGAAGATTCCCGTGCATGCGCAATCATACGGGGATGCAGGCATCATCAGCGTGGTGGCACAGGCCGCCATGCCGGTGCCGAGGACGCACCGCCTGCCCGCGGCGGAAATGCTCATGCGCGTCAACAAGGAGCTCAACGTTGGCAACTTCGAACTCGACTGGGACGAGGGCAGGGTCATGTTCCGGGTGACAAACATTTTCCCGACCGGCCACTACGACGAAAACATCCTGGCAGGTCTCGTGCATCTCGCCATCGCTGAAATGGACAGGCTCACCCCTTTCCTTGGCGAGATCTGCCGGGTATCAAAAAGTGAGCTGCCGCTTCTGCGGGTGCCCGACTTGCTGCGCCGATCAGATCTACTGCCGCCACCGTTGGAGGAATGAGCTTTTCAAGCTCGGCCGCCGCATGACAACCGGGCAAGGTTCCGATCTTGAGCGAGAATCCTTTTGTCGTCTCAGGCTCGATGACGACAATTTTATCGTGAAATGAGCATTCCAAGGCCCTTTCTGCACCGGCATGGAATTGGAAATGCCCGCCCATTATTGACAGGTTACCTCCTGCTTGTTGACGCGCCCTGCTGCTTCCGGTTACAGCTTTCGCCATGACGTTTGTTTCTCTGTCTCTAAAATGGCTGGCTGCGGCTGCGCTGATCGGCCTTTCCCCCATGTGCGCCACCGCCGCGGAGCCGCTGGTGGGTGTTTATGGTGAAAACTCCATGCAGCGTGTGCTGGACTTCGAGGCGTGGCTTGGGCGTCCAGTGGATGTGATCCTGTGCACGGTGGATTTCCAGAAGTGGGAGAACTACCGCTACGCCGACTGGCTGAGCAAGACGGTGTATGGAGCACGCGGTCAGAGGCGTCTCGTTTACGATGTGCCGGTCATTATCCAAGGCGCCAGCTATGCGGAGGCGCAGAAGGGCGCGTATGACGAGCACTGGGCCTGCCTTGCCAAATCCATCCTCCAAAACAATCCCGGCACGCATGACGTCGTCGTGCGTCCCAGCCATGAGATGAATGGCGATTGGTTCGTCTGGGGTGTCGGCCTCTCGCGCCTCGCGCAGGTGCCGGATTTCATCGCGTCCTGGCGGCGTTTTCATGGAGTCTTTCGCGGAGTGCCGGGCGGGGAACGCTTCCGCTTCAGCTTTTCCGCCTCGGAGGGCGCGAGCGATCCCCGCCCGATGTGGCCTGGAGACGCCTATGTGGACCTCGTGGGCTACGATGTTTACTGGAAGCCCAAGGCCATGGGTGGTGAGGGCTGGGAGACCAACGACCCGCGCGAGGCCTGGGAGAAACGCACCAGCGAACACGGCTACAATGCCTGGAATCTAACGGGCATGCTGGCTTTTGCCAAAGCACGGGGAAAATCCTTCCAGATTGATGAATGGGGCGTGTGGGGGCCTGATGCCGCGCCCTTTGTGGAAAGCATGGCCGCGTTCATCCGCGCTTATGGCATCCGCGCCCACACCTACTGGAACTCGGACGCCGCCTATCCCGGAGAACTGCATCAACGCGACCAGTCCTGGCCCGCGACCTCCGCCGCTTTTCGGTCAAGCTTCAGCAAGGCAGCCCGCTAGTCCGCTAACGATTTCCACAAGTCCAGCAGCGCCTCGCCGCGTGTTTGTTCCCTGAGTTTCGAGATTGTGATCCCGGCGTCAAGCACCGCCTTGAGTCTTTGGCTCCATGCCGCGCGGACACCTTCGGTCAGCGGTTCATCAAGACGCGCATCGTAGTCGGAAAAGAACCCTTTCGTGCCGAAATACTGCGCCGCAGGCATCGCGGCATGATCCGCGTGCTGTTGCAACTCGTTGAAGAAGGTCACGAAATGCCGGTTCATCACGAGCGTGCGCACCAGCAGATCAGGATCGAGCTTTCCGGGCGTGGATTGATGCTTTTTCGCCAAAGCGGCAGCAAAACCGGCTGCTTCACCCGTTTGCATCCACACCGGCTCAAGCCTCACCGCTCCCCAGGCGACATGCGTGGCGCTCAGGCACACGGGCACGAGCAGGTTGTCGATCTCCTTTGGCAGCAGGCACCGATACGGAATCTGCGCAGGACGTGACTCCTCGGTGAGGATCAGTTTGCCGTCGTAATCATAACCCGGCCTGCGATCCGTCGTGCAATCATGCGAGTCCATCGACCAGTCGGTGAAGGCGATACTGTCGGCGTGAATTGGCGTTCTTGTCATGCCTCTGGAGGCCATGTTGTCATGTTCCGTGAAGACGTATCGGCCCACGATGCGCCTCGCCTCGCGGACATACAGCTCGTAGGGCAGGTTGTGGTTGTCGGTGTATTCATCCAGCGGCAGACCGATCTTGCGAAAGCCTGCGCGCTTCGCCTCTGGCACCGATTCGTCGTTTTGGAGGAAATACATCAACCCCAACGCGAAGTTCGTGTGCCGTGCGATGATTTTCTCGCGCTCCGGCCAGGTCGCCTCGGGATATGCGTGATTCTCACCGGGCAGGATGGCGCTGTTGAAGCTGCTCTTGCCGTTCAGCGCGCCCGCGCCCATGCCCTTGCGATTGTAGTTCACATACTCCTCGCGGTTGTAACCGGGCGGTTGGGTCGGCAGCCGGACGTTCCTCGCTTCATTGCTGAGGCAGAAACGGTGGTTGTAGGCCTGGATCGCCCCATCCGCCGTGAACGGGCTCGTCGGATCAATGCTGCCCTGCACATGAGCATAGGTGTGAAGGTTCAGCCGGCCTTCCAACACGTCTATTGGCCCCTTCTTCGACTCGATGTTGGTGAAAACCTTGCCCGCATGAGGCTCACCGTATTCTCCGCGACTCTCGCGTCCCACGCGATACGGCACCTTCGCCAGCGCGGCCAGGTCGCCCTCATAAGTGGCATCAACATAAGTGCCGCCAGTCACGGTGATGTCCTTCGTCGTGCCGTATTCGCGCAAAGTCATCGCTTTGAGCAACGCGCCCTCCCGCTTCACCTGCACCGGATAATGCGACAGCAGCGTGGTGATGTTCTTCTCCGCCGAAACGAGCTTGTTGAACAAATGCTCGGCCACCGAAGGCTCAAAACGGCTCATCGGATAATGCGACTGCGTGTATCGAGCCTGCGAGTGCTGCGGGGAGCCCTCGCCATACGTCTCGCGGTAGTGATTCTCGATCAGCTTCGCGCATTCATTGAACACCGGCGAGCGCGGCCCGCCATAGAGAGCATCCCACTGCATCAGCCCGTTCGTCAGCATGCCGCCGATGTGCTTATTGTGCTGCACCAGCAGCACGCTCAGTCCCTCACGAGCCGCACGCACCGCGCACGCGATGCCGCCCGGCGTGCCACCGACGACCACAAGGTCAAACGACTTGTCTTTCACCTCCGCTGCCGTGCTGGAGCGCACCGGCACGATTTTCAGCGGCACCCGCGCCGTGGACTTGGCCTTCTTTGCTGGCAATACCTTCCACATGCCCAGCAATGCCTCGCCTCGCGTGCGCTCCATGCGCTTCGAACTTGCCAACTCGGCCTCATGCACCTGTTTCATGAGTTCCATCGGCTTCAGCGTGCCTTCACGCATCGCAGTGAGCCCCTTGCCCCATGTCGCACGGACGCTCTCGGTGAGCGGTTCGTCGAGACGCGCGTTGTAATCGGCAAAGAAGCCCTTTGTGGCGAAATACTGCGCCGCGGCCACTCGCGGATCGTCGGAGGAAACATCCACGTCGTTGAAAAAACTCAGCATGACATGGCTGTTGGCTAGTTTGCGCAGCAGCAGATCGGAATCGAGTGCTGCGGGCGTAATCTTGTTTTGAACCGCAAGCGCCGCAGCATAACCGGCGGATTCGCAGAGGTTCATCCACGTCGGCTCCAGCCGGATCGTGCCCCAGGCGACATGCGTGCTGCTCAGGCACACCGGCACGAGCAGATTGTCCACGCCCTGAGGCAAAATCGCCAGATATGGCACCTGACCGGGAAAGGTCTCCACATCGAGCATCATTTTCCCTTCCTCCAAGGCTCCTTCAATGCGGCGCGGCGTGCAGGCATGCGTGTCGAGATACCACTCCGTCACGCCAATGCTGTCCTCATGAACCGGCGCGCGTTCGAGGCCATCCGCCAGCATCGCATCATGCTGCGTGAAGATGTAGCGCCCCGTGATGCGCCGCGCCTCGCGCACATAAAACTCATGCGGACGATGCCCGTTGTCGGTGAACTCGTCCTTCGCCAGCCCAAACTCACGCCACGATTTCTGCCGCTCCGGCTCCACCGACGGATCGTTCTGCAAAAAGTAGAGCAGCGCCATCGTGGCGTCCCAGTGCGCGTCCATGATCTTTTGCCGTCCGTTCCAATCGGCCTCGACATAGCCCGTTTGCAATCCGACGAGCTGGGGACGGTTCCAGCCGCGCTTCGAGTTCGGGATCGGCGACACGATGGAGCCGTGCTCCAGCAGCTTGAGCTTCTCAGGATCGTAGTTGGCCGGCTTTTCGACCGGAAGCCGGTTCGCCGGATCGGAGCTGAGGATCGTACGGTAGTTGAAAGCCTGCACAAAGCCATCCGCCTCGCCCGAGCTCTCCGGCTTCTTGATGCGCTGAAATCCGCTGAACTTCCGCAGCTTCAACTGGTGATGTAGTTCCGCCGCTCGCGCCAGTTCAGGTGCCTCCGCCGCTTTGACCGGCGACATGTAGATTACACCCGCGTGAGGTTCATTATACTCACTGCGAGCCTCCCGCCCGATGCGATACGGCACCTTCGCCACCGTCGCGAGATCGCCCTCATAGCTGCAATCCGCGAAAATCTTCGCCTGCACCTCGTCAGGCTCCACATTGGCCCACAAACTCATGAAAGAAACCGATTGAATCAAAGCCCCATCCCTCTTCACCGCCGACGGCACGCGATGCGTGATCACACGAATGCGCTTCTCCCTCGCCACGAGTTCCGTGAGAATTTTCTCCGCCACCTTCGGCTCAAACTTCCCGTTCGTGTGCCCGCTCTTGCCCGGCAGCGCATCACGATACTGCCGCGAGTCCTCGCCATACGTCGTGCGGTAGTGGTCAAAGATCGCCAGCCGCGCCTCATCGTAAATCGGCGAGCGCTTGCCCTCCCAAAGCGTGTCCCACACGCCCAGCCCGTTCGAGAGAATGCCGCCGAGATGGTCATTGTGGTTCACCAAAATGACATTCAAGCCCTCCCGCGCCGCACGCACCGCCATCGCGATGCCGCCAGGCGTGCCGCCGTAGATGCAGAGGTCGGTTTGCAGTGGCTGCGCCAACAAGTCCGCTGGAAACAGCGAGACCTTGCACACCAACAGCGCGAGTGAAACGGGGAAGATACGAATGACGGTGATGCAGGCCGAGTAGAGCGCGACGGGGATGGGCAGGATGGTTTTCATGGCTGGTTCCAGTGGATTTTGGCGAGCAGCACACGGTTGTTTTCGTCCTTGCGGGCTTCGGGGAAGGCCATTTCGCTGCTGATGACCCAGGTTTCATTCGCATTCACATCCACAGGCGCAAAGCCGCCAGTGAGATCGACGCCCGTCTCAGGCATCAGGATCTGTTCGGTGGCACGAATGACGCACAGCTTCTCAGGCTCGACCTCGGCGATGAAGATGGGCGCGCGATTGCGGAAGACGTGATCGTTGTTCGCGCCTTTGCGGCTGTAGGTGAGGTAAAGCTTGTCGCCGTGCGTGATCCAATGCTGCTGCGCGTTCGCGCTGAGCAGCGGCTGGCCGTCATCAAACTTCCACTCGACTGTCGGCTGGTAATTCAATCCGTCATCGCTGCGCGTGACGTGGCCGTTCTTCTCCCCGCGCATGGTGAGGAAGTGGCGGCCTTTGAAAGCGCACACGGAAGGCTCATACAGGCCGCGTGGGATGCTGATGGTGTGCTCGCTGCCGTGCTCCGCATATTTCAGGGTCTCGCCATCGAAGGTGCAGCGCGCCACCAACGTTGTGTAAACGCGCGTCTTCGGATCGGCACGATAACGCACGGGCAGCAGCACATCGCCATTCGGCAGGTCAACCCGTTGATGGCAGCCCGCGTTCGGTTCGATGACCGGATTCCCAGCATGGTCCTTCCCTGGCATGTCCATGATCTTCATGCCGCTCCACTCGTTCGTCTTCGGATCATACACCGCGTAAGCCACGCGCTCCTGGCTGCGGTCGTCCTTCGCTTTGTTGTCGTTCGCATTGGCGAGGAAACCGAAACACTTGCCGGTGACGAGCAGTTTGCCGGACTTCTCGTGCCACTGCGGGCAGATGTCCCCCATCACACGTTCGATGCCGTCAGGGAAGCGCTTGCGATTGAGCGCGGCGATGCGCTTCGGCGCGCTCCAGGTCTTTGCGCCGTCGGTCGTCTCAGTGATGTAAATGTCGCGGTAGCCGTGCGAGCCGCGCTTTTCGATCTCCTGTGTCGTCACGATCACTTTGCCCGGAGGAATCACCGCAGGCCGCGACTGCGCCCAGTGATACGCGCCCTCACTCGTGAGCACGGTGCTGTTTTCGACGCGGAAGTCGGCGGCTTTGAGACAACCACCGAGGACGTAGAGGAACACAGGGAGGGATTTCAGTAACGCCACTCTGCTTCCCGCATGGGCAGCCCGGCAAACCGCGATGTCGAACGGCGCAAAGGCGCGGTCGAGTCTGGCATTTCCAGCAGGAGTTCTCACGGGCTGGCTGGTTTGCGAATCGGCGTGGGCAGGCATGACAATGAGAAGACGCTGTTCAAGACGCGCCCTGCGAGCCGGATTATCTGGTCTTGTGATTTGACCAATGGAATGCACCCGCGCGGACAACGCTTAAGGCGCCTTAGTGATCTCATGCTCCAGGACGATGCGGAAGCCGAAATTCGGCAGACGCAGGTTCATCGGCGAAGGGCGGCGGTGGCGGAAGCTGGCCACGTCGGCGCTGCCGTCGTGAAAGTCCGGACCGAGCAGCAGGGCGTCGGTTTCCCAGGACGGCTTGATGATGTCCGCCTCGGAGCGCAGCACCCACTCGCTGACGTTTCCCGAGATGTCGAACAAGCCGTGCAACTCCGCCGGGAACGATCCCACCGGTGCCATGCGGGGAAACGCATCCGCCTTGTCGAACGTGGGCCAGCGCGGGTTCCAAAATTCATCCCGCGCCTCGGGGCCGGCGACGTTGCCGGCGCGCGGCGGCGTGTCCTCGCCACCGGCGGCGATGAGCCATTCCTCAGCCGTGGGCAGGCGATAACACTGGCCCGGCAGCAGACGGCCCTCCGCCTGTTCCTTCCAGGTGAGCCACTGGCAGAAGCGCGCGGCATCACGCGGCAGCATGAAGCACGCGGGATGATCGTCCGTGACAGGGAAGCCCGGCTCCGCCCAGCTACCGGCGGCGATGAGCCGTCCGCCCAGTCCAAGCGTCTGGATGTTGAAACTCTTGCGGCTTCGTTCCGCCTCGACCTCCCGGTAGCTGGCGGCGACGGTGGCTTTTTCCACCGCGATGAAGGGTTCCACATCCCTGCGGCGCGTCTCCCAGATTGAAAACAGCACGCGCGTGCCGGGCACGGGCACGAACCTCATGCCGAGGCTGTTTTCCCAATAGGAACCGGCTTTGACCGCGGAGGGCGGCGTGAAGACGGGCCGCTCCGGCACTCTGGATCGCTGCCATGCCGCCCCGCCAGTCAACAGGCCCGCGCACAGCACACCAGCAGCGGCAACCAGCAGCAGCCGCCGTGCGTTTTGTCTTCGCTGGCCGCTGTTCTCGTGCGCGCGCCATGCTTTGGCGATGGCCTGGCCGAGTGCGTCGGCGCTTTCGATGCGCCGGGCGGGATCGGCTTCGAGGGCTTTGGCGATCAGCGCATCGAACGCCGCCGGCACGGGCGCCAGACGCGAGACCGGCGTGTAGTTGCCGATCGGCATGCGCCCGGCAAGCAGGTGATACAACAGCACGCCCAGCGCATACACGTCCTGCGGCGGTCCGTCCGGGGAACGCGAGATCATGCGCTCCGGGGCGAGATAGTAGGCGGTGCCAAACTGGTCGGTGGTCGCCGTCAGCGCGCCGATGGTTCCCTCCGTCCATTCCTTGGCGAGGCCGAAGTCGGCCAGCTTCACCCCGTCATCGCCCGTAACGAGGATGTTCGCCGGCTTGATGTCGCGATGGGAAAATCCGCGCGCATGGGCGAAGGCGACGGCGGCGCAGACCTTTTGAAATATGTCCAGGGATCGGGCCGCGCCGAGCGGACCGGCGCGCATCAGCCTGCCGAGGTCGCAACCGTCCACCAGCTCCATGACGATGCACAGTCTTCCGTCGTGCGCTTCGCAGGTCTCCAGCACGCGGACGATGTTTGGATGCTCCAGCCGTTTCAGCGCGTCCGCCTCCGCTTCAAAGCGCGCGCTCATCAGCGGGTCGCGAGACCAGCGGCCGTCGAGCACCTTGAGCGCGGCGATGATCCCGTCGGCGTGGCGTTGCGCGCGAAAGACCGTGCCCATGCCGCCAGCGCCCAGCACGCCGAGTATCTGCCAGTCGGGCAGCTCGGGCCATTGGGACGCTTCCTCATCACTGGTTGGCAACGATTGCAGCCAGCCTCCCCCGGGCAGCAGCGCGCCGCGCGCGAAGCAGGCCGCGCAGACGCCGCCCAGCACGTCCTTGCCGAGCGGCGCACCGCAGCCCGCGCAGGTGGTGTCAGCTTGCGGGTTCATAGGCGAGCGCCCGGATGAGGTGGCGGGTTTCATCCTCCACTTCCGCCGCGCCCTGGCCGGACTGCATCGTCGCGGCCACCTCCGCGCGCAGGAATTCGGCGAGGCGGCGTCTCAGGCGGAAGACTTCGATGCGGATCTGCTGCTCGGTCACACCGAACATAGAACCGATTTCGGCATAAGGTTTCACTTCCTCGCCGAGAGTCAGCGTGGGTTTCAACGCGTGAAACAGCGGCCCCTTGCCGCGGCGGGTGCAACTGGCCTCCAGCGCGCTCATCGCGCGTTCGCACAGGGCCAGCGCCCACGCCTTGTCGAAGAGCGCGTCGCACGCGGACTCGCTGACCGGCACAGGCGGCATCTCATCCAGCGACAGCGTGGGCGCGCCGCCGCCGCGCTTCCGTGTGTTCGCGTCCCTGCGATGGTTGAAGAAATAATGCCGCGCCGCCGACTTGAGGTAGTGGCGCATCCGCCCCTGCTCGCGTGAGAACGGCTTCAAGCCCTCGCTTCCGAAAACCTGGGCCATGATTTCCTGCGCGCCGTCCTCGGCGTCCGGCTCGCTCAAGCCGAGCGACTGAAGAAAGAGCGCCACCGGCTTCCAGTAAGTCTTGCAGAGTTCCTCGCGCGCATGATCTGGCGCAGCGCCTCCGGCCTCCAGCACCAGCGTCCAGGCCGTTGGTGGAAAAAATCGGTCAGCGGAGATGGAAGAGGTGCCGGGCAAGCGGGCGAAGATTCCGACATCGGCCGGGGGGCGGCAACTTTTTTGAGATTCTCTGCAACATCCGCCCTGAATTCGTTCACTGCCGGATGAATGCAACTGCGCATCGCTCTCCTCGGCCTCAGCCTGCTGGCCACCGGTTTCAATGGCCTGCTGGCCGCACCGGCGGATTACAATGCCATCTCCGGTTACGGCACGGAGATCCCGCGCCTGACGCAGGCCGCGAACGACGTCAGCATCGTGAACATCCAGCTCGCCGGGGAGACGACCGAGCCCGACGGGCGCATCCGGCTGTCGTTCACGGCAAGCCTGCAAAACTCCGGCGACAGCTACTACGAGAGCGCGCGCATCGCCTTCGATCCGCCCGGGCCGGGCTGGCCGGTGGAGATCGTGGATGACACGCACGTGTTTGCGGACATCGCGCCTCAAAGCACAGTCGCGATGCCCGAGACCATCGTGCTGCTCGCGCCTGCGGCGGACGCTTTGGCGTTGAAGAACGCCGTGCTGGCTGGCCAGCGCCTGCGGGCCACGGCCACGGAGCTTTTTCAGTTCCGCCTGCCGCCCGTCGCCGTGGATGAGGCCACGGGCGAGGCCTATGACAGCGCGACGGAAAACCTCCTCACGAGTGGTGTCACGCTGATCTTCTCCGAGTCCACGCCGCTGCTCGCCGGTCTTCAGCCCGGCACGCTGCTCATGGAGGTGCCGTTTCTTCATACCTTGCCGCGGGCCTTTGACATGCCACCGGAGGGCGAGAAGCCAAAGTTGATCGGACTGGCGAAACATGTGTCCTCCTCTCAGTATGTGATGGGGGCAAGCCACTCGATCCGCACCGACCGGATGGTCGAGGTCACCTCGGTCACCTTCGAGGGCGATAGCAGCGTGCGCGTGCACGGCCAGCAGTTCGGAGGGGCGCCGCCGGACTGGTTGTTCAGCACGATCTTCCCATTCTGGAACTCGCAGACGGACCCCAACCTGCGCGGCTTCGTGGACAACCTGCGCCAAGGCACGCTGAGCGTGGAGGCGATTGACGCCTTTGATCCGCCGGCGGACGGCGATCCGGCGGCCCGCGACCCCTTCGACCCGCCTGCGGGAAACACCGCCTTCACCTACCTGGAAAACCTCCAGCTCGAGGCCGAACGCAACGGCCTGCTCAACGGGGACGCGGTGCGACACCCCAGGCTTTCGGAACTGAACGGTTTCTTCGCCCTGCACATGCCGATCAACGATCTGAAGATCACGCGCGGCATCACGGTGGACGGCCAGGTGCTGTTGCAGGGGATGAAAGTCGGGATAGACGTCCGCTACTCGGGCCTGTTGCCGGTGCGCGTGACCGTCCGCCTTGGCAGCGAACTCGAGCTGAACCTGCGCGTCACCGTCAACCCCGGCACCGACAACAACGGCCTTGCCGAGATCGAGCGCGAGAAGCAGATCGTGGATTTCGGGCTGCCGACGATCTACTTCTCTATCGCCGGAGTCCCGCTGAAGGTGCAGCCGCGATTCTCCGCCAAGGTCGGCGTCACGGCCAGCGTGCCGACGCAGGTGGTGCTGCCCTTTACCGGCTCCTACGAGGCCGGCGTGGAGTGGATCTGGGACCTCACGAAACCACCGGGCATGCAGGTCAGCTCGGAGCCGTTCTCCGAACACCGCCCGCTCACGTTGAGCAAGCCGCAGATCGCCGACTCGCTGGCGCTGAACGTCACCGCCTGGGCCGAGGCGCGTGCGGCGCTCATCATCAACGACATCGCCGGCCCCTACATCGGCCCGCGCGCCAATTTCAACTTCAACGTGACACCCTTCGCCCCGGACTGGTGGGAGGCCGACGCGGACGTGGACATCCTCAGCGGCTTCAGCATCCGCCTGCTCGGCCTCGAACTCGCCGACCCGGTCATCGCCACCTTCAACGGCCCGCAGTTGTTCAGCACCGATTCCGATGGCCCCGCCACGCGCGGCAGTGCGGTGGGCCATCCTCCGCCCGGCCCGCTCGATCCGGCCGAGGGCGGCGACGTGCGCTGGGCCAAGACGCTGCAATGGAACAACGACGGCCCCGCCCCCTACACCGCGCAACTCGTCCGCTCGAAGCTGCCCGGCGTCAACGGCGAGACCTTCCTCATCGCACCCAACGCCTTCGAGGTCGCGCCGCCGGTCGTGAGTCTCGACAAGCGCGGCAATCCGCTCTGGGCCAAGGGTGTCAACTTCCTGTTCCCCCGGAAAATCGCCGCCACGCCGGATGGCGGGGTCATCGCCTACTGCGAGACCACCGCGAGTGCGCAGGTCATCGCGCGCTTCTCCCAGAACGGCACGGTGCTGTGGGTGAAAGGCGCAGTCGCCGTCAATGACGACCCGGGACAGACCACGAAGCTCACCAAGATCGCCAGTGTCATCATCCGGCCGACCACACCCGGCGACTTCGAGATCCTCCTCGTTGGCGACGTGAACAACGATGCGACGATTTTCGACAACGACCCGATCGTGATGCGTTTCGACGACGAGGGCAACGCGCTCGCCAGCCATCGCTTCGCCTCCCACAATATGCTCGAGAGCGTGCGCGATGCCATCCTGCTCCAGGACGGCGGACTGCTGCTGGCAGGCGAGGCGCGCGGCAATTCCGACGGCACTCCGATCAACGCCGGCGCCGAATGGGGAGGTTGGCTGATGAAAGTGGATCCCACGGATTGGGATGTCGTCTGGTCCGTGCGGAGCAAGCCCGCCATCACCTGGACTCGTGTCGTCGAGAACCCGGACGGGGTCATCTTCACCGCGGGAAACTTCGCCCCCATCGTCACCGCGGACATTCCCGCCATGGCGATCGGTCGTTATCTGCCCGACGGCACGATTGACCGCATGATCAGCCTGTGCGAACCCACCGTGGACAGCACCGCCTTCATCGACGGGCCGGACAAGGGCGTGCGCAACTACCCGAACGCCACCGAATGGCTCGAAGACTCCGGCTACACGCCGCACGACCTGCTCCACACGCTAGCGTGGACTCCCAACGGACTCGCCATCGGCGGTGTCACCGGCAACGGCGACAACACCGCGCCCATCAGCGCTCTGCTGACGGAGAAACTCAGCGTGCGCTGGATGGTCACGCACGAGGGAGACGGTTCCCCCGACGCCACCGTGGACATGCTTCTGGAGGACGAGGGCATTTACTACCTCACTCTGTCAAAGTCGTTCGGCAACTCCGGCGGGCTGCCCATCCTGACCCTCGCCAAGCAGCCCTACGAAGGCACGGTGCCCTATCATCCTTCCACCCATGCCCTCGTGAAATACCTCCAGCCCAGCGTCTATGATCTGCTCGGCGGCAACTGGACGATCGACGTCCCCTCGCCGCCGCAGGGCTACGAGGAAACCGAGGACTTCACCTCCCGCTACACGCTTCAGCCCCTCACCACCTTGCCCGCGCCGCCCCTGCCGGAACCATCGTCCTTCCAGGACATCACCGGCTTCATCGAGCGCCGTCTCCACCTCGGCAATCCGCACGCGCCGATGAACTACGCCCAGTGGCGGGACTACATGCAGCTCGCTCCGAACGCCGCCCCGGACGCAGACTCCGACGGCGACCTCGTCAGCGACTGGATCGAATATCTGCTCGCCGGCAACCCGCACACGCCCGACATGTTTCCTCCCGCCATCCTTGGCATCAGTCGACGCCCCGATGGCGGCATACGCCTTCACACCCTGCGCAGCCACGCCGTCGGCATGGAGTACACACCGATGCAGTATGTGACCCATCTTGGCTCCGAAATGTGGCAGCCGCTGGGTGAACTGCCGGAGGACTGGCAGCCCGAACCGTCCCTTCCGTCCGACCCCGCCAACACGCGCCGCCTGCACCTCGACCTCAACCCCGACACATCACCACGCCGCTTTTTCCGCATGTTACTGGAGCCGTGATTCACAGGCTTGCCCTCGGGTTTGGCACCGCAGGGCTGAAAGGAGCCGGACCCCTGCGTCTTGCTTGCGCGGATGCGTCTTCTAATGATATGGCTTTAAATTCGATCCATGAAGCCCACTCCCGCCCTTCTCGCCTTCGTCATTCCGCTTTCATCACTGGTCATTCACGCCGCACCGCCGGCCGAACTCACCGCCCTGCGCGGACAGTATGACAAGGTCCTCGGCGAACGTGTGACCGCTCCCTTCGACGCCGCGCTGGAGGCGCTGAACACGAAATTTTCGTCCGCGCTCGACAGCGCCGCCACCGCCGCGCAGCAGACCGGGAAGCTTGATGACGTGCTCGCCATCCAGGACGATAAAAAGCGCCTCGCAGAAAAACTTCCCATCCCTGATGACGGGGAACAAACACCGGACGCGCTCAAGAGCCTCCGCGCCATTTATCGCGGGCAGTTGAAGAAGCTCGAAGACACCCGCGCGGCCGCGCTGGCCGGCGTACTGCCCGCCTACCAGTCCCGATTGCAGGACCTGGAGACCACCCTGACCAAAGCCGGACGCATTGACGAAGCCAAAGAGGTCCGCTCCTATCGCGAAAGCCTCCGCAGCAGCGCAGCCCCCTACCCTGACGCCACTCCCGGCCCTGACGCCACTCCCGGCCTTGACGCCACTCCCGGCCCTGCCGCCCCCGCGCCTCCTGCAACCACAGGCAGCCAGGCGAAAAGTGATGATCGTTCCGCGGCGGAAACCGCCCTCCGCCTGGGCGGCCAGGTCAGGATGACTTGGGAAAGTCCCTTGATCAATGACGCCGCCGGTCTGCCCAAGGGCCGTTTGTCCGTTCTCGAACTGCGATTCGCCTCCCTTCCAACCGCGCTTGACGCAACCGCCACGGCCGCCTTTGCGGGCATGCAGAGCCTCCAGAGCTTTTACACCAACCGGGCCGTCAACACGGATGAAGCCCTGGCCTTCCTGGCCACCTGTCCCGAGTTGCGGGTGGTGCATGTCGAGAACGGCGGGCCGCAAATGAAGGGCGCCTGGCTTCAACATCTCCTGAGCCTGAAAAATCTCGTCAGCATCACCAGCATCGCGAGCTCGCAAAAGGACGCTTCTGCGGTCACGCAGATTCAGGGGGCGGAGATGGAGCGCGTCACCTTTCGTGACAGTGCGGTTGACGATGCCGCGCTGGCCGTCTTTGCCACCTGGCCCAAACTCAGCAGGCTCAGTTTACGCAGGACCAGGATCACCGATGAGGGCACCGCCAAGCTGGCCGCGCTCAAAAAACTCGACTTCCTGGACGTGACCGAAACTCCCGTGACCGTCGCCGGGGTCCGTCCGCTGGCAAAACTGCCTCTGAAGGAGCTGGGATTCGGTCCGAATCCATCGGTCCTCGATACAGCCTTGCCGGAATTGAAGCTGGTCTTTCCAGGCATCCTCCAATTCAACTACCCGCCGGGCGGTGACAAGGTTCCGGTCACTGAAAGCCAGTTGCGCGCCCTCCATGAGGCATGGCCCAGGATCAACAACCTCAATTTCCCCACCTTCTCCCGCATTGAGGATCAGGCCCTCGCCGCTCTCGCCGCGTTCACCGCGCTGGAGGAACTCCACCTTACCCAGTGCCAGGTCACCGACGCCCAGCTCACCGCTCTCCTGGCTGTGAAACAACTGCGGGAACTCAAACTGGATAACACGACGCTCGGCGACCAGGGACTGGAGCAACTGCAAGGTCTGAAGCCCTTGAGAAAGCTCTACATCAGCAAGACGAGCGTCACCGACGCCGGCGTCGCCGCCTTCAAAAAGAAGCGCCCGGATGTGGAACTGGTGCGCTGACACCGCCTTTGCCCGGACCTGGGCCTTCGGCATGGCCTGGAGCAATGATCCGCGCGCTCACTGCCCGGCCTGCCCGGCTGGCGGGGCGCTTGCCGCAAAGGGCGAGGCAGGCAGGCCGGCGGCGTTGACGAGGTTGCCTTTGGGGTTGGCGGCGAAGGCATAGTGGACGGTTTGCGGATCGGGGACTTTGCCGTGCCAGACGATGACTTCGCGATTCTCAATCCGCGCATTCGCCCAGTGGAACTTGCCATCGGCTCCAGCGATGGCGAAGCCCTCAAGCTTGCCGTCTCTTGCCTTCAAGCCTTCCGCATGATCGAAGGAGAAAATCATCCGTCCACCAGCGACAGTCGCGGCTTTGAACAGCGGGCCGGTGGGCAAAGCGATGTCTTTTTGATACACGTCGTGCAGCAGCACGGTGGAGAGACGGCGGGCGTAGTCAGCTTTGTTGGCCGGGTGCCCGGATTTCTCACCGCCGAGATCCATTGTGATCGCCATGCTCGTGCGGGGCACGCGCAAGGCGCGGCGCTGGCCCTCGCGCACCGCCACTCCCCAGCCGTTCGGTTCGGAGGGCAGCTTCTGCGCGCCGCCAAAAGCGGGAAGCTGCACCCACGCGAAGTGCAGCTCGTCCTGCCAGCGCGCGCGCCAATCGGCGATCATGGTTTCGAGCTGCCTGCCATACAAACCGGTGAACGGACCCGCCGCGTTGCGCTCGCCCTGATACCAGAGCACGCCGCGCATCGTGTAAGGTGCCAGCGGCGCGATCATGCCGGCGAAGAGTCCGCCCGGCTTCATGACCTGGATGTTTTTGAAGGGGGCGGGGGCTTTCGGCGCGGGCTGCCCGGCCTTCAGCGCCTTCGCGCGCTCCTTCAGCCACGCCGCTTTCGCGTCAAGAAACTTTGCCTGCGCCACCGCCGGCACAAAGCCGTCGAGGCGCTTTGTCCAGTCCGCCAGCAATGGTTTGAGCTCCGGCACGACTTCCTGCGCCTCGCGGCTCGTCCAGGCCTCAATCGGCGTGCCACCCACTGCCGCTGTCACGATGCCGATGGGCAGCTTCAACTCCCTGTGCAGGTCACGCGCCACGAAGTAGCCCATCGCCGAAAAATCCGCCACGGTCTCTGGCGAGCACACGCGCCAGCGTCCCGGACGATCTTGAGCGTGCTCGTCAGCAGGCACTGGCAGTTCGTAAATGGCAAAAGGCGTGTCATGCACGAAGACGCGGATTTCAGGGAACTTCGCCGCCGCGACTTCGGCATCGGCGTTGTCCACCTTGCCATGCAGTTGGCCGTTGATTTGCATGGCCATGTTCGACTGGCCGGAGGCAAGCCACACCTCGCCCACGAGCACATCCCGAATGACCCTGTCATTGACACGCAGCGCGCGCGGCTGCGCGCTCGCAGTGAGCGGCTCAAGCCGCAAGCTCCACCTGCCGTCCACTCCAGCGGCGGCGGTTTTCGTTTGCCCCGCGAATTCGACCGTGATCGCGTCTCCCGCGTCCGCCCAGCCCCAGATGGCCGCGGGCTTGCCCGCCTGAAGCACCATGTGATCGGAGATGACCGCGGGCAGACGCAGCTCCGCTTGCGCCAGGGAAACGCTCAGGGCCAGGATCAAAAATGGAAGTCTCATTGCCATGATCAAGACGAAATCCTGAGCCCTTTGTTTCTGGTCAATGAGCGTGACCAGCATGAAGCCGCGCCTTGTGATCACAGGGACGATGGCATGCTCTGCGCATCATGATATTGCCAGCATCACATCATGCCTGTTTCAGACGCCGTGATGTGATGAAAGCCCCTCCATCTGCTTTGGCAGGCGCCGTGCCGGGTTCCTTGGCTGCGGCTGGCTTTGCTCACACCCGCAGCAAACCGCGGAAGCCGCGGGAGCTGTAGTAGGATTCGGCGCCGTTGTGGTAGAAGAAGACGCGGCCGTAGCGTGAGTCGCCAAAGAGGGCGCCGCCGAGTTTTCTCATCTCGGGCGGAGTGAGCAGCCAGCTTGAAGTCTTCGTGTCGAAAGGGCCGAGCTTCTGGAGTTCGCGATACTGCTCCTCGGACAGCATCTCCACGCCCATCGCGCTGGCGAGGTCCAGGGCGCTGCCCGCCGGTTTGTGCTCCTTGCGCGCGTCCAGCGCCGCGCGGTCGTAGCACAGGCTGCGCCGGCCCTTGGGCGTTTCAGGGGCGCAATCGCAGAAGTGGAATTCTCCCGATTCGGGATCGTGCCCGACCACGTCGGGTTCGCCGCCGGTTTTCTCCATCTCGCCCAGCGACCACAGCTTGCCCTGCTGCGTCTCCAGCCTTGCCAGGACCTGCGCCCATTCGATGCCCTGATGACGATGGGGATTCTTGCCGAAGCGCGCGCGCAAAACCTCGGCCAACTCATCCCGCTGCTTTTTGGATAACTCCTTCTTCATGGGGTGACATAATCCGGCCCAGCGAAGATCGCGTCCATTTTTCAGCGCCTGCTCGCGCCAGATGCTCCGGCTTCGGACTCATGATGGATGATCTTTCCGGCTCCTGTGCGCGCCTCCTCGATGAGTCGGCGGTCGGTTTCATCGCGGTCCCAGGGGCGCGCGCCTGCGGTGGCGAGCACCCATTCCGCGGTTTCACTGGCTGGCCTGGCCTTCAGGCGCGCAGGCCAGAGCGGCGGCTCGCTCACGATGCGCAGCTCCTTGTTCGTGCCGCTGGCTTTCACTGATAATTCCTCGCCGCTGGCGTAGGTGTAGGTGTTGTCGTGCAGATGCAGATCCCATGGGCCTTTGGAGGAGATGAATGGCACCGAAGCGCGCGTGCTCGGGCCTTGTCTGGCGACGTTGCCGATGACGGCCATCTGGCCCCGCTGCCACTCCTTGCCTTTCCACTCGCTCTCAACGAGCGAGCACTGCATGACGCGGCTTCCGGGGTTCTGAATCACATTGTTCACCACCACGCCGCGCGCGCCGCCCTTGAACAGCGGATTGCGGTCATCGTTGCTGATGTAAAGATTGCCCAGGATGGCGATGTCGGAGGTGTTGTCGTGAATGAGCGAGCCTTTTGAATGCGGGCCTTTGCTGTGCGTGGAGTCATGCAGCCCCTCGCCGATGATGCAGTGGCTGAAGGTGATGCGGCGGGAGGTGTTTTTCCGCCACTCGTCCGGCGTCGCGCCCTCAAAGCGCGGTCCCGAGGCGCTGAGGTTTTCATCGGTGCCCCAGGTGACCGAGCAATGGTCCACGATGACATCATGGGCGGAATTCGTCGCCAGACTGTCCACCTCCCAGCCGCTCTTCTTCGCCCTCTTGCCCGCGCCCGGACGGATGCGGAGGTGCCGGATGATCACGTCATCGGTGCTCACGCTCAGGCCGCCATGAATGAGCGTGATGCCTGGGCTGGGCGCGGTCTCGCCCGAAATCGTGACCTGCGGGTTTGAGATCTTCAAAGAACGCCCGCCGAGGTCAATGACACCCGCCACGTCGAACTCGATGATGCGCGGCCCCTTCGCCAGCAGAGCCTCCGCGAAGGAGCCCGCGCCGCTGGCGGCCAGCGTGGTGACGCGCAAAACCTTTCCGCCCTCGCCGCCGCGTGTCTCCGTCCATCCAGGCGGTGTTTCCCACGCGGACCCCGCATCAGCAGCGGATGCCGCGGACATGACGGAAATGGCAGCCAGGAGGACCGCGCCCAACGGCGCGTGGAAATGCGGGAGATGTCTCATGATGGATGGGAGGGGAACGTCACGGCTGCTCAAGCCATTCCAGATTAAAACGCGCGAAGTGCAGCTCGTCCCAGTAGTGCGTGGTGCCTTTGCCGCCGCGCTCATAGACCACCGCGATGCTGCCGTCATCCAGCACGGCGATGTCGGAATACGAGCCAGGATGCGGCCAGAGCGTGCGCCCGGCGCTCCAGGTGGCGCCTTCGTCCCGGCTGATGCGCATGGTGAGGTTGTAGCGTCCTTAGGGATGCTCCGCCTGGCGGATGGGAGACGCGGGCGCGGAAAAGAGCAGAGTCTTCGCGTCATGGCGCTCCACCGCGCCGTGGCAGCGCGGAGTGATGAGCTGCTCCAGACGCTGCGGCGCGCTCCACGTCACGCCGCCGTCTTGGGAGAGGCTGGTGAGATGGCGGAGATTGTCCGGGGCATCCTCGGCGCTTTCATTGCGGCTGATCACGCGCACGCTGCCATCGTTGAGCTCGATGAACTGGCACTCGCTGGTGTGCAGGCCGATGTTGCCGCCCAGTTTCCACGTCGCGCCATGGTCATCGCTGTAAAAGCTGTGGGCAAAGCTGCGCAGGCGGCCCTGCCCGATGTCCTCGCGATGCCGCGCGGGCACCAGCAGACGGCCCGACTTGAGCTGCACCATCGCATTGCCCGGGCCGCATCCGTAGCGCTGGTGCCAGTCCTTCTCCCAGCGCTGGGCGCGGCTCTTCGGGTTGTGGGGCTTGGTGTCCGGCCTGCCCCTGAGCGTCTCCCACTCCGGCTTGACGACCTGCTCATGAATCACCACCGGCCCGGCCCACGTCAGGCCGTTGTCCGTGCTGGTCAGATGGGCAAACTGCTTTTTTGTCCTTCAGGAAAAACAGCCACAGCGTCTTTGTGTCCCGGTCCAGGCCCGCGGTGATGTCCGTGCAGACGCGGTCTTCATCATCCAGGATCAGGATCTCCTCGCTCCACGTCCGTCCTTTGTCCCCGCTGCGCTTCATCACGATGTCATGGTTGCCGATGTCTCCCGGCCCGTCATTCCGCCGCTCGCAGATGACCAGCAGATCACCATTTGGGGCGACGATGATGGATGGGATGCGGCAGTTCGGCCTGTTGTCCGGGGTGAGGGCAAAGAGGCATTGCGTTTCGAAAAGCGGGGCGGCGCGAAGTTGCTGGGTCAGCAAGTTGATCGAAAAGAGCATGAGAGCCCAAAAAATAAACCCGGGAATTGTGGTGCCTCTGCCTTGTTTGCCGAGTCGCTGGGTCATGTGGGATTGCATGTTCGAGATGATCATTGTGATTCACCAGAACGACGTTCAGCCCCCCACGTGCCGACCGCACCGCCATCGCGATGCCGCCGGGCGTGGCTTCATAGCACAGAGGTCGGCCTGGATCGTTTCGGGCGGGCCAGGCTGGCGAGGAAAGAGATGCTGAGGGCGAGCAGATGCGATTTCATGAGGCGCGAAATTGTGCGGTGGTCGGGCGGAGCCTTTTTTCAGCGGCACCGGACTTCATCAACGCCCAGACACACAGAATTCATCTGATCTTCCGCATTGACCACCGATGCCGGAATTACAGCGCCGCCATGAGCTGCATCTTCAGGCCCATGCCCATCTGATAAATCGTGCGGTAATCGCTCTTCTGGAGCGCGTCGCCGCCTTTGTTGCTCTGCGCGGCTCCGGCGAGCAGGCCGTCTGGCGTGAGGTGTTTCGCGAGGCCTTTGAGCGCGCGCTGCGCGGCCTGTCCCGCTTTGTCATCGAGCCAGCCGGAAGCGTGGGCGCGGGCCAGCGCGGCGGCGAGCCCTGCTGAGCCGGAGGTGTCGGCGGCGGAGGCGGGATCGTGCAGAAAATTGCCCCACAAGCCGTCCTCGCGCTGGTGTTTCATCAGCAAATCGGCCACTCGCCGGATCTCGGGCTGCCACGCCTTCGCGGCGGCGGGATCATCCAGCGCCTGGAGTGTGCGCACGATGCCGTTGTAATACCAGCAGGCGCCACGCGCCCAGTTGCGCAGGCGTTTGGAGCCTTCCACGGCGGCTCTTTGATAAATGTCTCCGTCATGCACATTCGCCTTTTTGCGTGCTTCAAGGTGACGCAGCGCCAGCTCCGCGAGTTCCGGGCGCTTCAAGACGCGGGCGAGCTCGGCCATCGGATACGCGACGGTGTAGCAGCCTTCGGTGGTGAGTTCCTTGGCGGGGGATTCGAGGTCTTTCGAGATGCCGGACGAACTCAGAAACTTCCGCCCGATCTCCAGCGCCGGATGATCCGGTCTGCGCCGTGCGAGCGTGGCCCAGGGCAGCGGCTCCTCAATGCCGCCGACCTTGTCTTTGACCCGCGCGCTGCGCGGACTTTGGAACTCGACGCCATCACCGGTGAAATACATGCCGAGGTAGCGATCCACCGCCTCGAAGAGTGCCGCGTCCTTCCGCTTCTCCGCGAGATCGAGCAAGCCCTCCGACACGCAGCCGCTCTGCCAGCCGCAGCCTTGCAGCATGACAAGCCCGCGCATCCGCTGCTCAAACTGCGCCGCCGCGTCGGCCGCCGTCGCCACCAGCACATGCGGGAGCTGCAAGGCATCAGGCGATGGATTGGCCTCCGGCGATGGCGCAAAGAACCACACCGGGCGCGTGCCTTTCACCATCTTCAAGACAATGCCTTGTCTCAAAACCGCCCGCGCCTGCTCCACGGTGAGCCGCATCTCCTGCACCTGAAACAACGCCGCATAGCGCACGATGAGGGTGCCGAGGCTCCGCCCGTCCGGCGTGGCGGCCTCAAAGGCGTGATCATCGCGCACATCCACGGCGTTCGTGAGCCGCAGGCGGCAGTCCGCGCCATCGGGGATGCTCGTTTCACCCGCGTGGTCTTTCAATACCACCGGCTCACCGCCCACGCCGAAGCTCCTCCATCCAAAACGGCCAAAGCCCGTGACCAGTCCCTCTGGCAGCGGCAGTTCCGGCGCGTTGCTGATGGAAAGCGGCAGATGCCGCACAACTTCAGCCGTGTTTTGCGCGCGCAAGGCACGCGGGACAAGCAACGGCATGACACAAGCGCCCGCAGTTTTCATGAGTTGGCGGCGGGTTAGGGTGGAAAGGGTGCGCATGGATGGTTGGTCAGGGATGCGGACTGTTCAGCCAGAGTTCGAGATGAGTCCAGCCTTCAGAGCTTGCGGCGTGTGCGGCATCCGTGCCGTCGTCTGGATCAAGGCCGTGCGCTTTCTCCCAGGCGTCTGGCAGGCCGTCGCCATCGCGGTCAGTCCAAGGAGCGGCGCGGCGCAGTTCGGGCCAGGCATCGGCCGGGATCGTGGCGATCTGCCTGCCGCTGCCGTCTTTGACTCCGGCAATGATGCGCGTGTCCACGGCATCGCGGCGGGGCAGCGTGGCACCGGCTTTTTGAAGCACCGATGCATAAGCCTCGGCGGCGGTCAGAGTCCTCTCCAAGGGCTCGTGAGGCACGGGTGTCTCGCGCAGCGTGAGGTTCACGCCGGGCTTGATCCGCAGCAGGTCCGCCTGCGCGGCTGAGGACGCGGCCTCGTTCACATTGCCCGCCAGATAGGCTTCCACCGTTGCCCCTTCATGAAGGGTGAAAATGAGAGCGCGCTGCGAGGCCAGCGTTTCAGGCCCAGGCTTGTAATGATTGCCCACGAGATTGAAGGCCACGCGCTCCGGCTCATCGGGCTTGGCGGTGCCGGTGTAGCCGGGGCCGGAGTACCAGTTGAAGATGACATTGTGCCGGAAGTCCACGCGCGGACCGGAGGTGCCTCCGCGTCCGGCCTCCGCCTGGTAGCCGCTCAGCCGCGGATTGCGCCCGCGATTGCTGGCAAAGAGGTTGTGCAAAAAGGAGATGGAGCCTTCATAGGAGCCGATGATCGAGCCGAGGGAATGGCTGGTGAGCGCCTCGGCGATGAGGCAGTTCTGCACAGTGACGCGGTCGGAGTCGCGCGTGATGGAGAGGCATTCGTCCGTGCTCCAGGTGGCGGAGCAATGATCCACGATGACATCGCGCACGTTTGTCATGCTGATGGCGTCCACCTCGCCGGGCTTCGAGGTTTGGTCGCCAGGCCGGCAGCGCAGATGGCGGATGATGACATCGTGCGTGTTGCTGACATACAGCCCGTGCCCTTTCAGGCAGATGCCATCGCCCGGAGCCGTCTGCCCGGCGATGGTGATGAAGGGCTGCTTGATGCTCAGCGCGGACTTCAGCGCGATGGTGCCCGACACATCAAAGACGACCGTACGCGGCCCCTTCGCCTCCACCGCAGCGCGCAGGCTGCCCGGTCCCGCGTCGTCCAGGTTCGTCACCCGCAGCACCCGCCCGCCGCGTCCGCCCTTTGCCCACTTTCCAGCACCCTCGGCGCCGGGGAAGGCGGGGATGTGGGAGGGAGATTCGGCGGAGGAGGCGAATACGGTGGCGAGGACGAGAATGAGCACCGCGTTTGTCCGCATCTGCCGCATCATGGTAGGGCTCCTCGAAAAACTCAGGCGGCAGCACATGATCTTCCGCGTCATCTCAAAGGGAAGCTCCGCATCGCACCGAGAATGCGCGGAGCTATTCCGCGCGAAATGTAAAGAGGTCGGCATTGCGCAGGTGAAACTCCAGCCGAATGGCGCGGCCCTGGAGTTCGTTGAGTGATTTTCCCCGCCACTCGACCTCGAGCGCGGTGCTGTCGCCGGTGAAGGTCTCCATGTCCTCGTAGCCGAATCCGTCCAGCGGCCTGCGCTTTTCATCGGACACGCGGACCCGTATTTCGCCTTTGCTGGCGTCGGCGTTGACCTTCAGTCCACCGCCGGGCCAGCGCAGCAGCCTCGTGCAGACCACACCGCCCCCGCGAGGTCCGCGCAGGGAGACGAATCCCTCCTTGCGCAGGGTGGCAAGTCCGATCCCGGGCGTGCGATGGGGAGTCTCATGCGGGCCGTCATGACCGGCGTAATACAGATACCAGCGGTCGCCCATTTCGACCCAGTCGGCGCTGCCATAGACCATGCCGCCGTCCCAGGCACCGTCGGGGCCGAGCGCGAGCAGTTTCGGGCGCAGGGGCAAACGCTCAAAGCGCCGTCCGTCGCGGCTCCAGGCGAGTTCGGTGGTGATGTCGGTGTTCAGTTTGAAGCAGAGCAGCGCTCCCCAGTAGATGCCCTCGTGCCAGCGCGCCGACATCCCGTAGAAGCGGTTGAAGCCGCGCTGCATGTCGAGTTCGTCGGGAATGAGGATGGTCTCCGGCGGGCCCGTCCACGGCTTCCATAAGTCGGCCCCGCTCATTCGCGCGATGCGGCGGGACTCGCCGGTTTCGAGGAAATTGCCGGTGGCGCCTCCCACAAGGTAGCGGTCCTTCGGGCGGCAGAACATCACATACTGGCCGCGATCTCCGTCGTGGACGATGGAATTGATGGTGTCGCTGTGCAGCTCGGTGATGAGCGAGTCGCTGCCGGCGTCCCAGTGGATGCCATCGTGGGAGCCGACCACCCGGATGCCGTTCATGCCTTTGCCCGCGCCGCCGGTGTGATAGGTGAGGAGGTAGCGGAAACCGCGCTTGTCCCGCTCCGGCGCCTGGACGATCTGCGCCCCGCTGGCGCGCCTTCCCGAGGGGCCGCGCCAGACGACGTTGTTGGCCTTTGTGCCCTGCCATTCGACGAGGTTGAACTCGGGCCTCTCGAAGGTGACGCCGTCCTTGGACTCGGCATAAGCGATGGCATAGTCCGCGCCCTTGCCGGCCTCGCCGGTCCAGTGGGCGATCTGATACCACAAGCGCACCAGCCCGGTGTCCGGCTCGCGAACCGCGCTGACGTAGCCGCCTTGTCCGGCGATCACGGGATTGGCGGCGTGCTTTTCCGGCGCGTGAAAAGCGCGCACCACTTCCTCGGTCTTCGGCTTCAGCGACCAGCGGTTGTCCACGATGTGATCATCCATGAAGAACTGGACGCGCCGACCGATCTCGACGGGTTCCGCGGCATGCACGACCAAGGCCGTGAACACGCAGGGGCAAACGCAAAGTCTGACGAGGGCAGGCGGCAGGTTGGCGAACTGGGAGGAAGTGCCGCCGAACCGCCGCACGAAGTTCCGACGGGTGGAGTGTTGAGGGTTCATGGTTTGGGGTGGTTCGGGTTGGCAGGATTATTGAGTTTGAAAAACTGGAACGATCCCTGCAGGCCATGCCCACGAGCCTTACCGCGTTTCGCCGTGCATGCCGATGAACTCCAGCAGCGCGGTGCGGGCGGGATCGTCCGGCTCGGCGATGCGGTGGCCGACGCTGCCGTGCCCGCGGTCGGCGATCTTGCGCACGGTGATTTGCTCGTTGCCCGTGGCGCGCAGCACGGCCGTGAAATATTCGTTTTCCTCAGCGCGGGCGGGCATGTCTTTGTCGGCGTAAATCAGGAGCATGGGCGCGGTGTCCTTGCGGGCGTGGTGAATCGGCGCGGCATCGTCGGCGGTCACGTCGTGGCGTCCGCCCTGGCCGCGTTCGCCGCGCACGGTGTAGTGCGTCATGGTCTGGCCGCTGACCGGGATGAGGCCGGCGATGGCATCCTGGCCGATGCCGTGCTTCTTCAAATAGCGCAAGTCCATGCCGAGCATGAGCGTGAGATATGCGCCCGCCGAATGGCCGCCGATGAAGAGCTTGCGCGGGTCACCGCCATGTTCGCCGATGTGCTGACGCGCCCAGGCCACCGCTGCAGCGGCGTCCTCGACATAAGCGGGAAACGCGGCCTTCGGACTTAGCCGATAATCAGGCACAACCACGGCGATGCCCGCCGCCGCGAAGCTTTGAGCAATTTTAGTCGTGTCCTTGCCCGACTTGCTGCCGCCGGTCAGCCCGCCGCCGTAAAACCAGACGAGCGTGGGAAAGCCTTTTTTCTCCGCAGGCAGATAGAGGTCGAGCTTGCAGCGCTCGCGCTCGTAGTCGCTCAAATCAGAGCCGCTTTTATAAGCGATGTCGGCCCGCATGTCTGACAACGTCCAGGCAGGCTCGGCGCACGCCGCCAAGACCAGAATAAAGGAAAACAAGGCCGTGCAAACATCACGGAACATGAATTGGAGGGCTGCGCGGTGACTCATGGCTGGCGGCATCGAGAAACGTGAGCGTGTAGCCGTGTGTGTCACGACTTTCATCCTCAAGCTCCATCGGGCGCAACGCCTCAGGCGTGGAATCGCGACCTGTGGCAATGAAGTCCGTTGGTTTAATGGCGAGATCTTTCCAAAGCCGGCCATCGCGATGAATGCGGATGGCCCGCAGACCTCCGGCGAGATCGGGAACGACGCGCCAGGCAAGCTTGATTTTGCCGTCAGCCTCGCGTTGTGCCTGGAGTTCGGGCGCTTGGCCGGGAGCCTTGGCGGAAACGAGTGTGCCAATTTCGGAAAACTCCCGCAATAGCGCGGCGAAGGTGTCGTTGGGCAGCCAGGGCGCTGAGGCATTCTCATCAGGCGCGGCGTTCGCATCGCCCGAAAGCACGGCGTCGAAGAAGTTGATGCTCATGAAGCGCGAGTCATCGCAGCCATGCTCGGAGCGTGGATCAATGACGCGGCAGACCTTGCCGCCCTGCCCGCGCAGTTCGCGATACATCGTGTTCATCGGCTCCCAGGAGACGAAATGACTGGAGCCGGGCACGGACTCGCGTTTCCCCCACACAAACAGCAGCGGCAGATCGCGGGCGATGGGGCCGAACTTGGCGCGAAACTCCGGCACGCCAAACTGCTTGTGGCAGCCGCCGCGAAACGAGGCCGCGAGCACGCGCTTCGGATGCCGCGTGATCATCTGCGCGGACCAGCTTGAGCCGCCGGAGTGGCCCCACAGCACCCAAGGCGCGTCTTTGAGTTCAGGCCGCTTCGACCTCTGCGCAAAGTCTTCCAAAGCGGTGAAAAGAGCGCTTTCGGAGCCGCTGTCGGGGTCGTTCCACTCATCGCAGCTCTTCGCGACGTGATACATCGGCACCAGCAGCGCCGCGTCGTGCTTCCGCGCCAGCGCCCGCCAATGCCAGTCGCCTGTGATGGGCGGATGCTTGTCCGGCGAGGCATTGGTGCAGCCGTGCTGATGAATGATGACCACCTTCACCGGCTTCGAGGCGTCCGCGATCCAGAAGGAAAACTCCGCGTGCTGAAAGCGGTCTTTCGCACCCGGCGGCACAACGAGATCAAGCGTCAGACCGTCGGTGCCGATGGCCTGCGCGGCCGTCAACAACAACAAAATGAATGACAAGTTCGTTTTCATGGCTGCCTCAGCCTCCCGGTTTCTGACTATGCAAAAAGAGCCTCAATCGGGCTGCCCTGATCCGTGACTGGCACGGGGCGGTCGCCGTCGTATAGGTTCTTGCCGTAATCGACACCCACCGCGGCGCAGATCGTGGCGAAGAAATCGGGCACGCTGAAGGGGTTGGCGACGATCTCTTTCGAGAGCTCGTCGGTCTCGCCCCAGGCACCGCAGTGGCGCAGGCCGCCTCCGGCCAGCACGCAGGAGAAGGCGCTGCCTTGATGGCCGCGCCCGCCGTCGCTGTCGAACTCCGGTGGGAGGCCGAACTCGGTGGTGATGACAATGAGCGTCTTGTCGAGGAGCTTCTTCGCCTCCAGATCGCGGATCTCCGCCCCCGTCTTGCGAAGTTTGCGAGCCTCTCCCGCCGCCGCTGCGGGAAACGCGCGCTCCAGCACCAGCTCCGCAGCGCGGTAATAACGATCCACATGCGAAGGCGACAGCGACAGTTCCGAGCCGATGCGCTCAAAGCCATGCCAGCGCGTGTCTTCATTCAGCTCGCCCGGCTTCGCGGGATCGTAGCGCACGCCGAGCAGGTCATAGACCGTGTTTTGATACTCCTTCCGGCTCAGCCGGTAATGCGCCACCGCAGGCCGCGCCGCCATCCGCGCAGCGCGGCCTTCTTTGATGCGCGAATCAAGACTCGTCACAAACGCCGCGATCTCTTCCTGAGTCGGCTTCTTCTCCTTCTTTGGCGGCATCTCGCCTGAATTGACCTGCTCGATCACCTCCGCCCAATGATGTGTGTCCGCGCCGAGTTTGAAATCCCGCGAGAGCTGGTCGATGCGCAAGTCACCCTTTTCCTTCTCTGGGCCATGACAACTGATGCAGTGTTTCTCCAGGAAAGCGTCATACGGCTCCGCAGCGAAACCAGCACCAGCAAAGGCAAGACTAGCGGTGAGCGCGGCGGCGAATGAGGATCGAAAACGAAAACAGAAAGTCATGGTGGAGTGAGAAGCATACGCCTCGGTGGCGACAGACTTAGCCGCTCCCCCCCCGAAAACTAGGGGGCGGCAAAAAATGCGGCAAACGCTCCCGTGCTCGGCAGTGTCCCTGCAAAATGCCCGATCCCAACTTCCAGCAACACGCAAACTTCCTCCGCCTTTATGTGGAGCATGAGCCGTCGATCCGCGGCTTTGTGCGCTCGCTCGTGCAGACGCTGGTGGATGCGGATGATGTGATGCAGGAGGTGGCGATGGCGCTTTGGAAGCGCTTTCACACGCTCTCCGCGCCGGAGGATTTCCGGCGCTGGGCCTTCGGCGTCGCACGGCTGGAGTCGCTGGAGTTTCGGCGGAAGATGAGCCGTGACCGGCATGTGTTTGGAGATGAGTTGTTCGCCACGCTCGCGGATGAGGCGGAGGAATTGGCGGATCAATTCGCCAAGGAACGGACGGCGCTGGACACCTGCCTGCAAAAGCTGCCGGCAGACCAGCGCTCGCTCGTGGAGGCGGCGTATGCGCCGGGCTCGCGCATGGATGAGCTGGCGGCGCGGCTCGGGCGCACGGCGATGGCGGTTTACAAATCGCTGCACCGCATCCGCATGATGCTCACCGATTGTGCGAAGCGTGAACTCGCGAAGGAGGGCATGGCATGAGCACGGAACGCGAAAAGGATTTCCGTTGGATCGAGAGCTATCTCAGCGGTCGTGCGACGGCGGAGGAAGTGAAGGCCCTGGATGCCCGTCTGAGTGCCGATGCGGAGCTACGACGCGAATTTTTGCGCTACGCGCATGTCGATGCTGCCTTGAAGACGATGGTGCGCCCGGTCTCGCAACAGCCTTTAAGTGCTGCGAAGGCCAAAACGACCGTCTGGCGCTCGCAAACCGTTCGTTGGGCCGCGGCGGCCGTTTTTTTGCTCGCGGGCGTTTTGGCGCTGTGGATGCCGCGCGGCGTGGAAGTGCGTGTGATGGCTGTTTCGGACGATGCGGCTTCGATCTGGCCCAAAGACAGCACGCAGCGGCTGCGCGAGGTGCGGCTCGAGAAAGGCAGCGTGCAGTTGCGGCTAGATTCCGGCGTCACGCTCGACTTGACGGCTCCTGTACGCCTGCACCTCGCGGACGCGATGCACACCACGCTGCTCGCGGGCAGTGTGACGGCGGATGTGGGTGAGCGTGGTCATGGCTTCACCATCGATACCACGAGCGCACACGTGGTAGATCTGGGCACACGGTTTGGCGTGAGCCTGCTGGATGATGGCGACACTGAAGTGGCGGTGTTTCAGGGCAAGGTGGAGGTAAGTGGCCCGAAAAGCGCGAAGGACCAGCGGAACCTCGTCACCCTCAGCGCTGGAGACTCGGTGCGGGTGAATTCAGTGGCATTAATCCGTCGGCAGGCGCTCATCGCCACGCGTGGAGATTCAGCGTTTGTGCTCGAACCGCCACCTCCAGATGCGCTGGTCACGGGCATGACAGACAACATTGAGGAGGACGGTTTTCACTTGTTCTATACCATTCAGCGTGGGGCGATGAAGCCCGGTGTCCGGCCCTATTCGACGCTCGGTCGCCCGCGCTGGCTGGCGATGCCGGGCGCGGAATTTCCATCAGAACTCGTCGGCGCGGATGTGATCGGCACGTTTTCGGCGGACCGGTATGAGCGCGATCTGCGGCTCGAGGTGAGCGTTTCGCGCGCCTGCACGGTGTATGTGATGCTCGACACCCGTGGTGAGGTGCCGGAATGGGTGCGGCGCGACTTCACTGACACCGGATTCCGCTTGCGGAGCGGCCCCTGGGCGGGCAACCCCGTGGTGGAAGGCATGACAGCGGATGCGAACGGGGAAATCCATGTGGACTACACGGTGTGGAAAAAGGCCGTGCCCGCAGCCGGCGCGATCACGCTGGGGCCTCCATATCCCTTGGGCGGGGCAACGCATCGGGCGATGTATGGAATCGCGGTAAAGTGAGGATTTCGGCATCGTCGCGCAAAAATCTCAAAATAATGCGGCAAATGAGGCGGGCACCGGCAGTGCCTGAGGAATCAGAGTGAATCCAATTCAGCTCTTTATTCAAAACCAGCACCTATCTCAGAGCCTCCCTGCCCTCACCTCAACATTCAGCGCCATGATTCGCCAGCTCAGCCTCACCACCGCCGCTCTTTTGTCCCTTGCCAGTTGCATCGTACCCGTCGATCCCGGCGGTCGCCCGACACAATTGCCCCAGCGGCCCGGCTATTCCAACCAGCGGCCGTCTTCCTCCCCTGGCTATGTCACGCAACTGCCGGACCGATTTCCGGTGGGCACGGCACAGGGCCGCATTTCGGCGGAGGCATCCCAAGGAGCCATGATCATCCGTAGGAATGATGGGCAGGTTCTCTGTTCATTCCGCACGGCGATGCCGAACGTGGAGACGTGGCGGCTGGTGCGTGGCGATACCCAGATCATCGTGAAATCACGGGGTGCTCGCGGTCCTGCCACCGTGGAGCTTTTTGACACCGCGACAGGCACGCTACGCGACAAAGTGCTGGCCTACGCGATCCGCAGCAGCGGAGCGTCATGGGCTTACGGCTTTGAGGACTGATTGCACAAACCCCTTTCATTTAACCACCCAGATCATGCTCGGCACTCGCAGACAGTTTTTTCGGATGGGTGGGATTGCGTGGATGTTCGCCTGCCTGTCCGGCGCGCTGGGTGCCGAACCCACTTATGGCGACCCGAAGCTGCCCGTGGCTGGCAGCGTGCTGGGCACGACGATTCACACCCGAGACGCGGAGGAACTGCGTTATGTGGTGCTGGGAAGGCTGCTGGAGGCTTTTGCCAAAGAGAAGGATATCTCCGTGAAGGCTGAGGAGATCACCGCCTATCGAAAGGCCATGGAGGAAGGCATGGCGGCAGACCGGGCTGAAAAGCAGGCCGCGAAGAATGTGCTCAAACGCCGGATGGCCGCCGCTGGCCTGCCCAAAACGGAACGTCAGGCGCTGGAGAAAGAGCTGGCGCTCATCGAGCAGTTTCTGGCGGACACCGCCCCTGACAAAACGCCGCAGACAGCCGAGGACAAACAGGCGCTGGAGCAGATCGCCAGCGCGTTCATCAAGCATTGGAAGGTCAACCGCGCCCTGCAGGCCTCCTACGGCGGCCGCATCGGCTACCAACAGGGCGGGCCTGAGCCGCTCGATGCCACACGCAGATTCCTCGAGGAGCGGAAACAGCGCGGTGATTTCACCATCGCGAGCAAGGCGCTCGAAGATGCCTTCTGGAGCTACTACCAGAACGATTCCCTCCACGACTTCTACAAGCCAGGCAGCAAAGAAGAGACGCAGGCGTTTTCGTCGCAGCCCTGGGCTCCAAAGAAATAGATCCCCCCTCAAACCCATACCAACACACACAATCCATATGAGAAACAATACGCTTCAGATCCTTGCCATCACCGCCATTGGGCTGGCCAGTCTCACCCTAACACAATGTGTCATTGATCCCGCCGTGCTTGCTGAACTGGAAAAAGCTTCCCAGGCCAACTCCCAGGGATCACGACCTTATTATGGCCAGCCTTACACCGTATCCGTGGGGCAGGGCGCTGTTACCATCATGGAAGGATCACGCCGTGTGTCCACTTGCTATACCGCATCGCCCAACGTGGAAAACACCCGCTTCATCTCTGAGCAACAGCAGATCGTTGTGAAATCACGTGGCAACCACGGTCCTGCGACCGTGCAGTTGTTCGACACGCGCACCGGCCGCCAGGAAGGTCGTGTGATGGCGTATGAAATCCGTGGCGGCTTCCCAGCCTGGGCAACTGGAATGGGTGAGTGATCCATCAAGCCATCTGCCATAAAATCTCTGTCCCGGCGTCTCATGCACGTCGGGATATTCATCCTTAAACCCACCTGCCATCATGAATTCCCGAGCCATTCTCTCCGCAGCCTTGCTCCTGACTGCCTCTGTCCTGCAAACCACAGCCGCCGAGCCCAAGGTCGTCCGTGTCGAATTCAAACCGGGAGCAACCAGCGCCGCGATCAAGGGCAGCATCACCGGCGAAGAGTTCATTCTTTACAAGTTGAACGCCCGCGACGGCCAGTATCTCAGCGTTAGCCTGCAAGCCAGCACGCCCTCCGCTGACTTCAATATCTACATTCCGGGCCGCGGTCCTGGAGATGACGCGCTCTTTGCCTCCGCCATGGCACCTGAGAAGAAGTATTCCGGGCAGCTCTACAAAACCGGTGATCACAGCATCTCGGTGTTCTTGAACCGCAATGCCGCTCGCAAAGGTGTCACTGCCAAGTTCGACATCCTCTTCAAGATCACGGCCACGCCGCCGGACGCCACCACCGACGCTCCTGTAGATGACACAGCAGGTTTCTCCCAGCAGGCGAGCTATGGAAAGATGAGCTTCAAGGTGACCTCGCCCGCCAAGGAATCGGGCAACAGCTTTACCCTCACTCCCTCCGGTCTCTCCGCCTCGAACGAACCGGTGACCGTACCCATCAAGGGCTTTGTCGTGAATCTGCTGTGCGATGACATCGATGGCGATGACTCGCCGGAAATCGCCGTCATCACCCAGGACGGGCCACAGGAGCGCGGCACCGCCCACGTCTTCTCCACCAACGCGAAAAAGTCCATGAGCGCGGTGAACCTGCGCGACATCACCGACACCCCAAAGCTCATCAACGGCTATGGCGGCGGAGATGAGTATCAGTTCGTCGAAGGCACCTTCATCCGCCGCTTTCCTATCCAGGGCGACGGAGCGCCCACGGGCAAGACACGCCAGCTCCAATACAAGCTCAAGCCCGGCGAGGCGATGAAGCAACTCGTGCTCGACAAGTCGGTCGAGTATTGAGTTGTTGATGGCGTCGGGAGATTCTTTGGCAAACGGGCACTGCTTGAGCAGTGATCCGTCGTCATGCGCATTCTAGCCATCCTCCTCGCCCTGAGTTCTTCGCTCTTCGCCGCCCAGCCGAACGTCCTCTTCATCCTCATCGACGACTTCGGCTCTCGCGATCTCGGCTGCTACGGCTCCACGCTTTACGAAACGCCGAACATGGACCGGCTGGCGGCGAGCGGGGCAAAGTTCACGCAAGCGTATGTGGCGTATCCGCGCTGCGTGCCTTCACGTTTCGCCATCTTCACCGGGAAGCATCCCGCACGCGTGCAGGGGGAAAATGACAGCCCGCATGTCGAGCCGGATCGCGATGCCACCATCGGCCAGGCGTTCAAAGCGGCGGGCTACAACACCTTTTACTGCGGGAAATGGCATCTCGGCGAAGGCGCGTCGAATCCAGACCAGATGGGCTTTGATACCATCGTCGCCGCCGGGGCTGCCGGAGCTACGCGCTCGTTTTTCGCGCCCTACACCATATCGAAGTCGAAAGGCCACGACGAAAAGGACGCCATCGTCGGCCTCGACGATGCGCCTGAGGGCGAATACCTCACCGACCGCCTCACGCAGGAGACGCTGAAGTTCATCGAGTCGAGTAAGGACAAGCCCTTCTGCGCGGTGCTGGCCCACTACGCCGTGCACACGCCCATCGAGGCCAAAAAGCACCTCACGAAGCGCTACGAGGAAAAACTCGCCACCATGCCCAAAGCCGCCGTAGAATGGGAAAAAGAGAGCGCGGGCGAGAACCAGCTCGTGCAAAACAACGCCACCTACGCCGCGATGATCGAGAGCGTGGACAACGGCCTCGGCCGCCTGCTCGGCCAGCTCAAAAAGCTCGGCATCGAGGACAACACCATCATCGTCCTCGCCAGCGATCACGGCGGGCTCAGCGCCCGCGGCAACAATCGCGGCGTCGCCACCTCGAACCGCCCGCTCCGTGCCGGCAAAGGCCATCTTTACGAAGGCGGCCTGCGCATTCCCTTCCTCGTTCGTTGGCCGGGCAACATCAAACCCGGCACGGAGATCGCCACGCCCGTCAGCACACTCGACCTCATGCCCACGCTCGCGGCGATGACAGGCATCGCGCTGCCGAATCTCGCTGGCACCGATGGTCAGAACCTCGTGCCCCTGATGCAAAACGGCACCGCTCCCGCCCGCGACACTTTTTACTGGCACAACCCCGCGCCACGTCCCGCCAGCACGGGCGATCTGTTTTCCTCCGCCATCCGTGTCGGTGATTTGAAGCTCCTCGACTTCCCCGGCGAAAAACGCCTCGAACTCTACGACCTCGCAACCGACCCCGGTGAATCGAAGAACCTCGCCGACGAGCGCCCCACTGATCGAGATCGCCTCCTCACCAAGCTCAACGAATGGCGCAAGGAAGTCGGCGCGAGCATGGTGGAGAAGGTGAAGAAGAAAAAGTAGGGTGGTAGAGTCCTCTGGACTCACCGCAGTCAGTCCTGCGGATCGCACCGCACCTTCACGTTAAACCGACGAAGCGGTCACTGTGGATGGCGCCGGCCGGTTGAGGCAACCCGACAAAGCAGATCAATGAATCCGAATGGGCGGCGGGACTTTGTCCACTTCGGCTTCCCAGGCGGCGAGTTTGGCTTTGAGGTCCTTCACCTTGTCGAGGTGCTCGTGGTAGAGGTCGTGACGTTCGCTGATGTCTTCGCGCAGGTTGAAGAGCATCTCGACGAGGTCGTCCTGCACATACTTCCACTCGCCGTGACGGATGGCTTTCATATTGCGGCCGGTGCGGTCCACGCGCCAGCAGAGCGTGCGCTCTATGGGTGCTGCTTTTCCACTGAGGATGGGGAGCAGATTAATGCCATCCATCGTGGGAGGCACAGGCAGGCCTACGGCGGCGAGGAGGGTGGCGGTGAGGTCCATCGTGATGGCGGTCTGGGTGGACACAGCGCCTTTGGGCAGGCCGCCTGCGGGCCAGCGCAGCAGGCAGGGCACGCGGATGCCACCTTCCCATAGCGTGGTCTTGTGATTGAAGAGCAGGCGGTTGTCGGAGAAGCGCTCGCCGCCGTTGTCGCTGGTGAAGATGATGAGCGTGTTGTCGAGGATGCCTTTTTCCTCCAGCGCGGCAAAGATGTAGCCGATGCCTTGATCGACGCGTTCGAGCATCTTGGCGTAACCGGCGCGGGTGCCGTCGTTTTTGTTCTCGGCCGTGTAGAACTGCGTGGGATCGTCCGGCACCTGATAAGGATGATGCACCGCGTTGTAGGGCACGTAGATGAAAAAGGGCTGCCTGGACTGCTCGCGGATGTAGCGGACGGTGCGCTGGTTGATGAGATCAGTGATGTAGCCCTCGGCGGTGGCCGGCTCGGTCTTCTCGTAGAGCTGCTTCATGCCGTCGATGTAGTGGTAGCGGTAGTAGTCGCACTGGCCGCCGAGGATGCCCCAAAACTCGTCGAAGCCGTGCTTTACGGGATTGTGCTCGGGTTTGAAGCCGAGATGCCATTTGCCATAGCAGGCGGTGCCATAGCCATTCTTCTTCAAAAGCGGCACGAGGAACGTGTCCTCGGGCATCAGGCCCATCGTGAAGCGTTCTTTCACAGGCACGAGTGCTCCATTCACGCGCTTCTCCTCTTCCGAAGTCAATCCGATGGCCCACTCGATGCCGCAGCGTTGCTGCCAACGCCCGGTAATGAAGGCCGCGCGTGTCGGCGAGCACACAGGAGCGTTCGCGTAAAAGTCTGTCATGCGCACGCCCTCAGCCGCGATGCGGTCGATGTGGGGCGTGCGGATGTCCTTGGCACCCATGCAACCGAGGTCCGCATAGCCCATGTCATCCACGAGCAGCATGATGACGTTGGGAGGAGCGGCGTGACTTTGGAGTGCGAGGCCGAGCGCGATGAGCAGAGCGTGCAACGAACGGCTGGGCATGGCGATGAGAGTGTGGCGGCTCACTCCGCAGCGCGCTCCACCTTGCGATAGAGAAACGCATCCGAGGTGACGAGGGAGGTGATGAGGGCCATCATGCTGCCGCCGTTGTCGCGGTAGGCGCGGTGGGCGGCTTGGAGGACGGGGGCGTCGTTGAGGGTTTCGTTGCGGCCCATCCAGAAGCGGAAGGCGTGGCGCACGAAGACCTGCTCCACGCGCTCGCTCTGCGCGAGTTTCGCGATCATGTCGAGCGCGTTGGTGACGGGGCCGTCGAGCGCGGAATCGCCGCTGTCGATGATCTCGCCCCTGGTGACGACGGGCTTGTCCAGCTCGGTGGTGCGGAAGAAGCCGACGTGGTTATACATTTCAAAAGGCAGGCCGAGTGGGTCCATCTTCTGGTGGCAGGTCCAGCAGTAGGTTTCGCGGGTGACACGCATCCGCTCGCGCAGCGTGCTCTCCGGCTCGACGGGGAGCATCGCATCCACCGTGATGGGCACGTCGGGGATGCCCCCGCCGAGCAAGCGCTCGCGAATCCAGCGCCCGCGATGGATGGCGTGGTTATCCATGGCATCCGAGTGCGAGACGAGCCATGCGGGATGGGTGAGAATGCCGAGGCGCTCCCCTTCGGGCGCGGTGGCGAGGATGCGCTCGGGTGTGAGCGATTGATCGCCAAACGACCGCCGTGTGACCCGCGCAAAAGTCTCGGGGCCCGTAAATTCGGCGTAGGTCACTTTCATGTTTTCGCCGTCGCCGCGTTTCCGTGCGGCCCTGGCTTCCTGAAAACGAGTTTCCATGGCCGTTAATGACTTTTTCTTCAGCGCCAGCGTTCGCGGGGCCGTCTTGTCAGCAGGCACGGCTTTCACCGCAGCGGTCAGTTTGGCAATCTCCGCCTTCAGCGCTGCTATCTGGGCGTTTTCCTTCGCTTCCTGTGCCTCGTCGGCCTTTTTCTTGGCTTCGATGGCCTCCTTCACCTCCTCCGCGCTGTTGAACCTGCCGAAGTAAAACTTGTCTCTCGGCGTGGCGACGACCTTCTGCGTGGTGAGCAGTTGTTTGAGCACATCCTTGTCCTCCGCGAGGACGAGTTCGATCATGTGGTCGGTGCTGGCCGTGGCATCGAACATGTCGTGGTAGTAGATGGAGGCGCGGTTCGAGAGGCCGGTGGCCGCGAGCGCCCGGGCGTCTTTGCAAACGTAGCCGGCCATGTCGTGATCGAAGTATTCGCGGAAGAAGCGCAGCACGCGCGGCTTGCGAATGCGGTCGTCATCCAGCATGCGCGTGACCTCGCGCCGCACGTCCTCACGCGTCTTCATGCGCCCTTCAGTGATGGCGGAGCGCAGCGTGGCATCGGGCTTGATGAAACACAGCGCATGATTCAGCGCGAGGCCCAGCTCCCAGTCCTGCAGCATCACGCGGCCATGCGCGTCGGGTTTGCCAGCCTCAACGAGCTCAGGCCGGAAAAGCGCATCGCGATCCAGAAACAGCGATGACAGCCCCATGAACACGCCTTCCTCTTTTCCGACCTTCTGGATCGAGTCTTTGACAATCGCGGGGTAGTTGCCGGATTCTTCTTTTGTCGGCGGACGAAACGTGAGCGCTTCAAAAAGCCAGTTCACCGCTGCGAGGAGTTTTTCATCGGACAAGGTCGCTTCCTTCATCAAGTCAGCGACGGGAGTCATGGGGCGGAGCACCTTCGTGCTATAGACGATGGAGTTCGGCAGGCCGCGAATGTCGCCCTTCGGCTTCACTTTGTCGTAGGTCTTCGGATCGTCGGTGATCTGCTCCGGGAAGGTGACGAGGCTGCGTGGTCCGTAGGCCATGAAGCGCAGGATGTCCTCCGCCATGCCGAGGATCTGCGTCGATTCCGCGCTGTTGACCGAATAGAGGTCCGGGTAGTTCTCCAGGCCGGTGTTGCGCAGCGAGGAGAGCACTTCGGGCACGCTCTTCACCGCGGTCGCATACGCGACGGTGCCGCCCACCCACTGGAGGATGTTGTCCGTGCCGAAGTAGAGCTTCAACTCACCGCCATGATTCGTGGGCACCGCATCGCCATGCGTGCGCAGGCCGGGCTTCTTCGGATCAAACGGCGGCTCGATGTTGATGAGTTCATTCAGCCGCGTGATGTGCTCCTGCGGAGTCACGCGCCAAAGTCGCGCGGGCGAAGACGTGGGCACGAGTCGGATGCCTTCCGGCAATGGACCAAACAGCAGCTCATGGCGGAGGAAGTTGCCCTTCTGAGGATCGGACGGCTCATGAAAGCCGCCCTTGTCCTTCATCACGCGCCCGAGCTGTCCGACGATCCAGTCCGAGAAGCGCAAGCGCTCGATGATCTGCGGCTGTGACTTTTTCTTTTTCGGCGGCATTTCACCGAGCGTGACCTGCGCCCACACGGATTTCCAAGTGGCCGTGTTCGTTTCATCCACCGGGCCGAGTTCGAGCAGGTTGAGATCGCCCTTCGTGGTCTCGTCGTCGTGGCACTCGAAGCAGTTCTGCTCGAGAAAGCCGTGCGCGAAGTCCTTGAAGCCTCCGCGCACCGGCTCGCCGGGCGTGTAGGTTTCGGCGGCGAGGGCAGATACACAGACGAGAGTCGCTGCGGCCAAGAGAAGAGACGGTAGCGTATCCATGATGCTGGCGATGAAACCTTGATAGCCGCTCCGACAGCGGCTACCCTTTGAGCGACTGAATGAAAAGTATCGCCGTGCCAGAAAACCATGAGTCCCTGAAACCTCGCGCCAGCGCATGCGCGAAGGCTTCTTTGAATGCGGAGTTGGAACGCTCGCGGCTGACGACGGTGGAAGAACGAATCCTGGCTGCACTTGGCCTGAAGACGAAATTTGGCTGGCTGGAGCCTTCGGCGAGGAAATAGTCGAAGCATGAATGCGCATCCTGAATCGATTCTCCATGCGGCTGAAAGTGTCGTGGCCGTGCTGAAGGAGTTTCAGACGGAGGCTGTGGTCATCGGTGCGCTCGCTCTTGCAGCCCATCACTATGTCCGTTTCACGGAGGACCTCGATCTCGGAATGAACGCGAGTGCGCAAAAGTTTCGCGCGATTGCCGAGGCTCTTCGCGCCAGGGGTTTTCATGTGGAACTGCGCGAGCCGGACGCGGACGATCCGCTCTCCGGCGTCATGGATGTGATGTGCCCTGGTGGCTTGATCCAACTCGTCAACTTCGGTCAGACCTTTCCTGCCGTTATTGAGGACGCGCTCCAAGCGCCCCCCCTGACCGTCCGCCCGGAGAGCGCCTTGCGCGTGGTGCCACTGCCGCATCTTGTCGCCCTGAAACTCTACGCCGGGGGATTCAAGTCCAAAGCCGACGTGGTGGAGCTGCTGCGGAGGAACACCGACGCTGATCGCGACGAGATCCTTGCGCTGTGCAAGCGCTATCGTCTTCGTGGATTGCCCGAGCTTCTGGAAGAGGCTGGGAAATAGGGCTTGCCTTCCAGCCGGCATGGCGATTTTTCCTCTGGAAACTGAGAAACTCAGGCCAAGCCAGTTGCGACAGACTGTTGCAAGAATACTCACGCCAGAAGTTCTTTGAGTGGCCCGGTGCCGGAGTCGAACTTTGCGGCCATCTTGCCGCTCATGTTGTAGCGGTCGCGGTCCACGCCGACGGTTTTGAGGAGCGTGGCGTAGAGCGCATTGATCGGGCGCGTGCCGTCGAGCTGGGTGAAGCAGCCGGTTTTGAAGACGCCGTTGCAGTTGCCGAGCAGCATCACGGGCCAGGTGGCACCGCTGGTGTGCTGTTTGTCGGCGTTGTTGCTGGTGTAAACGATGAGCGTGTTGTCCATCATCGTGCCGCTGCCTTCGGGCACGCTTTCGAGCTGCTCCATGAGCTTCACCAGCATGCGGCAGTTGTATTGGCGGATCTTGATCCAGATCGGATTGTCCGGCTGCTCCATGTGGCCGAGATTGTGCCCTTGCTCGGTGATGCCGAGGCCGCTCCAAGCGCCGAAGATCTCGCCACGACCGGAGCCGATGGTCAGCACGCTGGTGATGCCGGACTTCAGCGCGGAGATGCCGAGGTCGAGCAGCACGTCATGCCAGTCGGTCTCGAACTTCGGCTTCGTGTAGCGCTCGTCCACCTTCGGCGCGAACTGGCGCAAGTGATCGGAGACGCCGCCGAGGCGCTGACGCAGGCCATTGATGTCGTGGAAGCCCTGCACGAACTGCCCGTAGCGCTGCTGCTCGCCGGTGGGCAGCGCACCGCCTTTCGCGGATGCCATTTGCTCGATGCGGTCGAACAAACCGGAGCGCGCCTCGTGCTGCTTGCGAATGTCGCCCTGCGAGATGCCGCCGTAGAGCATCTGGTAGAGGTGATTCGGGTTCGAGTGCATGAAGATCGGCTCGCCCGCACCGCTGGCGGACAAGGTGGCGATGGTGGGCTTCGCCCGCATGTTTTCGATGGAGTCCATGCCGATGCACAGATGCGGCAGCAGCGTCTCGGGCAGGATCTGGCTCAGTTCATAGTCAATGGTGGGAGCGAGCGGCGGCGTGCCGTCGTCACCGCGATAACCACCGAGCGCACCGAAGAACGCGCTGTGCGACGGACTCGTATGAAGGCCGTGCAGGCCATTGATGATGTGCAGGCGCTCTTTGAAAGGCTCCAGCGCCTCGATGGGCTCCGGCAGCTTCGCCCTGGCCAGCGAGCCGCTGTTTTTCATGCCTGCGGGGATGCAGGTCTTTGGATCAAAGCCCTGATTTTGCAGGAAGAAGATCACGCGCTTCGGCCCGCCGCTGGACGTGCTGCGAGCCGCCGCCTGTGCGATGCCAGGAAACAACGACGTGCCAAACGCCGCACCTGCGGTGGCGGCGAACTGTCGGAGGAGATTTCTGCGGTCGATCATATGCCCCCATCAACGCGCAGCGGGAGGCAATCTTACTCCGCCGCGTTCATCCACCCGCGCAGCATGTCGCGGAGGAGGGCAAACTCTTTGAACTGCTGCTCCAAGTCCTGGTGGAAATGCTCAAAGCACCACGGCCCGCGAAATCCCGACTTCCAGCCGATTTCAAAGCAGCGCTTCAAGTCATACTCCGTGTGGCTGCCGCCGGGGCCGAGCACTCGCGATTTGAAATCGCACGACACGGCGAATGGAAAGGCTTTTTCGAGTCCAAGGTAGCGCACGTCGTTGCCGGTCCAGTTCCCGGTGTCCGGTTGCGATTTCAAATCGTCGCCCACCACCGCGATGAGGCGCGGGATGGCATCAGGATCGCCCTGCATCCAGCCAAAGTTCTCGACGAGCACGCCGATGCCCTTCGCTTTGGCATAGTCGATGAGGGCGCGGTAACTGTCCTTGTAAACCGAGAGGTCCGGCCTTTGGAGCATCGGCAGCGGTCGCACCCAGCGCACACCGAGGATGGCGGCGAGGTCGATGGTCTCTTTGTAAACACGCAGCGCCTCATCGCGGACAGCCTTGTCGGGACTGCCGAGGTCGAGGCCCTTTTGATTCATTTTGAGATTGGTCAAAACACAGCCGCATCGCCCGGCCTCCGCGCGGAGTTTTTCGCAGTAGGCGGGCGTCAGCTCCGCCAGCGTGGCCGTCATGAGATCGATCACCCGCAGGCCGAGCTCGCCGCTCATTCGTCGAGGAAGGTCCAGCAGGCGCAGCTTTCCCGGAGCCGCATCCGCACTGAGATGACGCATGAATGAACCGGTCGTGATGCCGATTTCCCCCGCCAGCTCCGGCACCGCCGAGGCCCGCGAAGGAAGACTGGCGGCGGCAAGAGAGGCGACAAAGACGCGGCGTTTCATGGGAGCAAGACTCAAACGCATGGGCAAGTCCTCTCAACCAAACTTTCCCGGCAAACTATGCCCGCACCGGCAGTTATCCATGCACACCACCATGCGCTTCCTCATCTTACTCTCCGCCCTTTGCCCTTTGCTCTCCGCTTTTTCGGCGGAGCCGATGAACGTGCTCTTCATCGCGGTCGATGACCTGCGGCCGGACATTGGCTGCTATGGCGTGAAGCATGCGAAGACGCCGAACATCGACCGCCTCGCGGCTCGGGGCATCGTTTTCGACAAGGCTTACTGTGCGCAGGCGGTGTGTAGCCCTTCGCGCACGGCGATTTTGACGGGGTTGCGGCCGGATACGACGAAGGTGTGGGACCTCAACACGCACTTTCGTGATGCGCAGCCGGATTGCGTGACGCTGCCGCAGCATTTTCGTCAGAACGGCTATCACACCTCCGCGCTCGGCAAGATCGAGCATCATGGCTTTGAAGACGGCCCGTCGTGGACCGAGCCGCGGTGGTTCCCGAGCGGCGAGATGGTCAAAGTGGACGAGAAAGACTGGACGAAGCACACGGTGACGAAATTTGAAGGCGTGCCGAGCGAGTTCGCGAATCCGCTCGAAGACGTCGCGAAGCGCAAAGGCGGCAAAGCGGGCAAAAAAGGCCCTTCTTATGAGGTGAGCCCGAAAAGCGACGACGAGCTGCCCGATGGCGCGGTGGCTGCGGAGGCCGTGAAACGGCTCGCGGCACTCAAAGCGGCCGGAAAGCCGTTTTTCTTCGGCGTGGGCTTTGTGAAGCCGCATCTGCCTTTTGTCGCGCCGAAGAAGTATTGGGACATGCACGATCCGGAGACGATCCCCGGTCCTGCTTTCGAGAAGTATCCGGAAGGCACGCCTGATTTCGTCGGTCACACGAATGGCGAACTGCACGCGTATCCTGGCGTGCCAGCAGGAAATCCCCTCCCCGCCGATTTCGCGAAGACGCTACGACACGGCTACAACGCCTGCATCAGCTTCACCGACGCGCAGATCGGCCGTGTGCTCGATGCGCTTGACAAAGAAGGTCTCGCCGACAACACGGTCATCGTTTTGTGGGGCGACCACGGCTGGCAGCTCGGCGAGCACGGCCTGTGGCACAAGCACACGAACTTCGAGATCGCCGCGCGTTCGCCGTTGCTCATCGCCTTGCCGAAAAGCAGCACCGCGGGCAAACACTGCGCCGCGCCGGTCGAGTTCGTCGATGTGTATCCCACGCTCGCCGATGTTTGTGGCCTCACGGTGCCGCAGGGCCTCGCGGGTATGAGTTTGAAGCCCTACCTCGAAAATCCTGACGCGCCGATGCAGAAGCCCGCGATCAGTATTTATCCCCGTTCGTCAAAGGATCACGGCGGCAGCCTCATGGGCTACAGCATCCGCACCGAGCAATGGCGCTGCACCTTCTGGCGCAAGCGCAACGCCGCCGACATCGGCTTCACCGAGCTCTACGACGAGCAAAACGACCCGAACGAGACCGTGAACCTCGCCACCAAGCCCGAGCACGCGGCTTTGATCGAATCGCTGAAAAAACATCTGCCGCCTGTGGGCAGCGATTTTGCTCCAAAGAAGAGCGGCAAGGTCGCCAAGACCGTCGGCGCCTCCAAAAGCAAAGCCTACGACCCGAACGAGCCGCGCGACAAACGCTACGACCGCCTCTACCCCGGCAAACCGAAGCTCAACGAAACCGGATACCTCGCCGGCCAAGGCGGCGACAAAGCCGAGGCCAAAGCCCGCTTCGTGAAGCTGGATGCCGACAAGGATGGCTTCGTCACGCGTGAGGAGTTCATCAGCAGCGGGAAGAAGTAGGCATGGACGAGCAACATGCTGAACTTACAACTCCTGGCTTCGCCATATACACGGTATGGGAGACATGCAGATCCCATTTCCACATCTAAGTGGCAGCGCTTGGCCACATGAAACCGAGGCCAGGCTGATGCCTGCAGTTGTTGCCAGCCAGGGAGCAGTGCTGTTTGGTTTGGCAGTGAATGGAAGTGCAAAGAGTGCCGGGCCGGTTTGGGCCTGGAATGGATATGGGGGAGTTAAGTCGCATGATCTTGTTGCAGCCATTCGACTCATCCAAACAACGCCGCAATCGGGCTTCCTTGATCCGTGACGGGCACGGGGCGGTCGCCGTCGTAGAGGTTCTTGCGGTAATCGACACCCACGGCGGCGCAGATGGTGGCGAAGAAATCGGGCACGCTGACGGGGTTGGCGACGATCTCTTTGGAGAGCTCGTCGGTCTCGCCCCAGGCACCGCAGTGTTTCAGGCCACCTCCGGCCAGCACGCAGGAGAAAGCGCTGCCTTGATGGCCCCGCCCGCCGCCGCTGTCGAACTCCGGTGGGCGGCCAAACTCGGTGGTGATGACAATGAGCGTCTTGTCGAGGAGCTTCTTCGCCTCCAGATCACGGATCAGTGCGGCCACGGCGGTGTCGAGTTCCTTGATCAACACATGCTGCTGGAGGATGGCCTCCTTGTGCGTGTCCCAGCCGGCGCCATTGATGAAGTTCAGATTGTGCGAGACTTCGATGAAGCGCACGCCGCGTTCGACCAGTCGGCGGCTGAGCAGGCAGCGCTGTCCAAACTCGCCGCCGTATTGATTCCGCAAGTCCGCCGGTTCGGTGTCGAGCTGGAAGGCGCGATTGAACTCCGGCCCGCTCAGTTTCAGGCTTTGCGCGATGACGTCATCATAGCTTTTCAACTGCTTGTCCTGGGTCTCTCCGGCGCTCGCCTGAAGGGAGGCGAGGAAGCGCTCGCGACGTGACTGGCGCTGCACTGAGATCCCCGGAGGCAGCGACAAACCCGCCGGACCGCGACTGGTGTCGGTGAGATAGAGATAGCTGGATTGAGCGCCGAGGAATCCCGGGCCGCGTGTGACGTTCGGATAACCGATCAGGACATAGGGCGGGGCATCTTCGGTCACGGCTCCGCGCTCATTGGCGATGATGGAGCCGATGGACGGATAGCTGATGGTGCCGCTGATGGGACGCCCGGTGTGCATGCGATTGGTGGCAGCGGCGTGCTCGTCGATGACGTTGTGGTTCACCGTGCGCACTGCCGTGACGCGATCCATGAGCGGGGCCATTTTGGACAGATGCTCGCACACACGCACGCCGGGCACCGCCGTCTCAATGGACGGGTAGTAGGAGCCAGCCTTCTTGGCTTTCGGGTCGCCCAGGCGCTTGGGGTCAAAAGTGTCCGTCTGACCCATGCCGCCGCCCAGCCAGATGGAAATGACGTGCTCTGCTTTGCCGCGAATGGGCTGCGCGCTGGACTCCGCGAACAGCAAGTGTGGCAAAGCAAGGCCGCCGCCCAAGGTGGCGCTGGTTTTGAGGAAGTGTCTCCGTTTCATGGGATGATGAGTGGTGGTGTGTTGATGATGCGAGTGCGTCACGGCACCCAGACAAAGTCGCGGTCGTTGATCAGGCTCCAGATGATGTCCTCATAGACTTCCCTCCATTCCGCCCGCAGTCGCGGATCGGGGCTGGGGCCGCGCTGCGCGCGGTTTTCGTTCTCCTGCTGGATGGTGTTGGCATCTGATGTCACATGGTTCAGCCAGGTCACGAGACGCAAGGGTGGCAGCGGCGCAGGCTCCACGATTTGACCTGCGGGCGTGAGTCTCGTGTCAAAACCAGCCTGCAATGCCGGGAGAAGCGACTCTCGCTCCGCCCGCAACGGCATGCGGCTAAGAAAGCGGAGGAACAGCTCCTCTAGCAAGGCCTCCGGTGATGCCGCCTCAACCGCGAGATCGGCCAGTTCAGACTTCCACGCTGCCCGTGAGAGCGACTGCGTCAGCGTGCCGTTCGCGAGGATGCCGGGCTGGAGCATGTTGGGATCGGTGTCGCGATCAAAGATCGGTTTTTGACGGGAGCCACTCCATCCAAAGGCCTCCAGCACATTCACCGTGGCCTGCGCTCGCGGCAGAGCGAGGCTGGGACGATCGCGTTCGTTGTTGAGGCTCGCAAACATCCAGGCACGACGCGGACGCCCCAGATCCTGCCGTGTTTGCAGCGTTTTGGAGCCGTCGTGAATGAAGGTCATTGGTTCGGAATCGATGACAGCTCCCGCAGCGGTGTGGAGCGAGTCCACGACCTGCTCGGCGGTGAGACGGCGGCGTGCCGGTGCGCTGAAGAAACGCTCTTCAGCGGCGACAGACACCCATTTTTCCGCACCCGCCTCGCGCTGATACGCCTGCGATGTCACGATGAGACGGATGATGTGCCGGACATCGTAGCCGCTGGAAATCAGTTCGGCAGCGAGCCAGTCGAGCAACTCAGGATGGCTGGCGTCATGCCCTTCCCAATCCTGCACCGGCTCCACAAAACCCGCGCCCATGAGCCGCTTCCAAATCCGGTTCACCATCACGCGGGGAAAGCGACGATTCTCCGGCGCGGTGACGAGGGCGGCGAGCCGTTCGCGTGTGTCCTGCGGATTTTCGATGAGTGTGTCGAGAGCCTGGCCTTCCGCCACACCGGTCACGCTGGCGAAGGGCCACACGGGCGTCACGAGTTCGTCCGGTTTCAGCGTCACGCGGATCAGGGACTCGCGGGCCTTCTTTTCAAAAAAGGCCGCTGGCACCCGGCTGGTTTTCGGCACCGTCACGGCCTTGCGCTCCAGCATCGCGGCGAGTGAGTAGAGATCACGCTGCAAGGTGGAGTGATACGGCGAATCATGACAGCGAGCGCACTGGAGCTCGATCCCGAGAAAGGCGGCGGCCACGATGTGCCCCTTCGCCGCGAAGGGCGCATCGTTTTCCGCCGCCTGGGCAAAGCCAGCGCTGCCTCCGTGGGCGGCGTCTCCACGCATCATGAGCAGTTCCGTGACCATGCGGTCGAGCGCTTTGTGGTCGCGCAACGCATCGTGGAGAAACCAGCGGAACGGCCCAGTGCTGTTGAGCGAGGCATTGATCAGCGTGGGGTTCTCCGCGAGGGCGTCCAGCCAGACGCTCATCTCATGATCCGCCCAGCGTTCATCGGCCAGCAGCCTGTCGATGACCTTGCGGCGCTTGTCAGGGTCGGTGTCCGCGAGAAATGCCCTAACCTCATCGGGAGCAGGCGGCAGGCCGATGGTGTCGAGATAAATGCGGCGAAGAAATGTCGCATCGGAGGTGAGGGGCGTTTGGGCGAGCCTGGAGGCATCCACGGGCGGCGATGGCCATGCGGCACCGTTGCGAATCCATGACTCCAGCCGCGCGATCTTCTCTCCGCTGAGGCGGTCGCCTGTCGGCGGCATGATCAAATCCTCGTCATTGGTGCGGAGGCGCTTGATCAGCTCACTCGCCGCCGGATCACCGGGCAGGATCGCGGGAACTTCCGAATCCCCGCCGCTCAGCGCAGCCTCGCGTGTGTTCAGCTTCAGTCCGCCCTTTTCTTTTTCGCCATGGCAGCGGAAACACTGCTCCCGCAGAACGGGCAAAACCTCGCTGTGAAATGCCTTCGCCTCGTCCGTGGTGGCGGCGCTTGCCGCGCGGGCCTTCTCGATTTTCGCATCGAGAAATGCATCCACGGGATGGCCTTCATGTGGCGGCTTGGGCGGCGGATTCTTCTTCACCCATTGTTTGGCCGCATCATGTCGCTTTTGCCAAAACGCATCACGAGACCGCGAAGCCGCAAGACGGCTTGCATCATCAAAACGGGCCAGCGAGGCTTCGATTGCGACCAGCGCTGGCTCGACCTCGGCATCTGTCAGAGCAAGACCCGGCTTGTCGGCCGCATGGAGGATGGAAAACGCATCCCCACGCTCTGATTCGAGCGCGACACAGACCTCGCCGGTATCCGTGCGCATGTTTTTGCCACCGACGATCACCTCCAGCACCACACGCGAGGTCGTCTTCTTGGCAGGCACCGTCACCGTGCCAAAAACCTCCTGCTGATGGTAACCTCTGACGCGGACTCCCGGATGCGGCGGCTGCGCCAACGGAGTCAGCGGGTCGAAGCCATTTTCACCGTTGGCGACAGCCGGTTTGGTTTCAGCGATCAACTTGCCATCGATCCAGAGCCGGGACAGGCCGCGGGTCCGCAGCAGCACGCGACGCGAGCCTGCGGGCAACTCCACATCCGCCGCCATGCGCAGCAAAAGCGGCGCTTCCCAGCTCGAGCGGATGCCCCAGTGATCGTAGCGCACCGGCACACGCGGCAGCAGAAAGGCATCGCCCGTCCAGCGCGCAGCCTCTTTCGGCATTTCCTGTGAATTGGGCCAGCGATGAGATGCAGCGGCTCCTTCGTTGAACTGCACGAGCACGGTTCCGCGCTCGATTTTTCCCAAATCAGGCATCTCTGCCACAGCAGGCAGGACCACTTCAGGACCATCCTTCCGCCGGGAGTGTTTCGCGATTTCAGCATCGGTCAGGATGCGGCGATGAATCGCGATGGAATCGATAAAGCCGACCAGACTGTTCCCCGCGTTCCCGCCCTGCGACGAGCCGATCCAGACATCGTCATCATCCACCACCGGTGCTTTCGTGGTGGCTCCGTCCACGCCCCAAGTGCCCGTCGTCGCCACGCCATCAATCCAACCCCGCATCGAGTCCGGCTTTCCAAACTCATACGCCAGGGCCACATGATGCCAGCCGGTCGCGATCTTGAACGACGCCTCCGAGTTCCAGATGTGCCAGGTGTTTCCGCCCCCGGCTTCCGGCGCACCGGCGAAGAGAAAACTCAGATGCGCCAGCCCCGCGCTGCCGCCGATCACCCGCAGCGACCAGTTCTGATTGTTGCGGGCAAAGTGCGGCGAGTTGGTGCGCCCTTTCCCGATGATATACACCGGCTGCCCGGGCCCGATTTGATCCACCTTCACCCAGGATTCCAGCGTGATGGCATCGCCCTTCGTGAAATCGAACCGGCTCTGCGGCCCCGTGTCCTTGATTTCAAAACGCGCCCCCTTTCCATTCAACTGAATCGCCGTGTTGTTCGGCTCAAAATCCGGAAAATCCGGCGGCCTCGGCCCTGCCTGATCACGCACCACATGGCCGACAGGAATCAAAGGCACCGACTCCTCCTGCCCAAAATCCAGTTGCAGCACCGGCTTGGAATCATCCGCATGAAGCGCGGAGACACAGAATGTGGCTAACAGGGCATAGGTGGTTCTCAATGTCATATTCATACCCGAAGAGGTTGGACGACGTTGCGGTAGCTCTCGCGCAGGAGGGTGATGTCCGTTTCGATGGCAAGATGCGTGAAACCGAGGGCCTGCAACTCGGCAAAGTCGTCGGTCTGGCGACACAGCAGACCGCAGGCCTTGCCAGCCGCTTTGGCCGCAGCGGCTACCTCTCGCAGGCAGGCGGCGAAATCCAAACTAGTGCGGCCCGGGCGGGACTGGAGGTTGAGCTTCAAATCCATCGGACCGATGAAGAGCACGTCCACGCCATCCACGGCGGCGATGGCGCGCGCGTTTTCCACGGCCTCAATGGTCTCGATCTGGGCATGGAAAACGGGAGTGCGCTTTTCGGCATGAAGTCCGAAATCAAAGGCACGCACCATGCCGGCCAGCCCCCGGTCTCCCAGCGGCGGATAGCGCATGGCACGGACGCAGGCCTCCGCCTTTTCCGCCGTGGACACCATCGGCACCATGATGCCTGCCGCCCCCCAGTCCAGTGCCCGCGCGATCTGCTCAGGGTGCGGCGCACCGACGCGCACGATGGCGGCGGCATGACGGATGACCTGGATTTGCGGCAGCACCGCCGCCTCCGTGCCGCAGCCGTGCTCGAGGTCGATGAGCAGCCAGTCAAAGCCGCTCAAATCGGCCAGTTCGGCGATGACGGAGGAGCCGGTCTGCAGCCAGGTGCCGAGCTTGAGATCAGGATGGCGAAGGGGAGTATTCATTTCGGGGAATACCATTCAATCGAGTCTTTGCAAAGAAGCCAGCCTTCAACTCTGACGAGAGCAGATGGACTCGACCGGCCATCGAGCCGCTTGGAGAAGTTCGGCCTCGACCGCTGATGGAAGCTACTGCGTGACCCACTCCAGATTGAAGCGTGCGCAGTCGATGGAGGTGTCGGCTTCATACAAACAGAGCACCGTGCCATCCGGCAGCACGGCGAGGTCTGAGTAGGCGGCTTTGCCGGAATCGAGCGTCTTGTTCACGGGCCAGGTTTTGCCGTCGTCGCGACTGAGCTTGATGCAGAGATTCTCGCGCTTGCCACGGCCTGCTGGGACGGGTTTGCCTGCCTTGTTGAGGCCGAGCGTGTGCGGATTGGAAAAAAGCAGCATGCCCGGCTTCGATGGATGCGCGACGATGCTGGCCATGCAGATCGGTTCCCAGAGCTGGTCGTGAAACACCGGCTTTGTCCAGCCCGTGGCTCCGTCCGCGCTGGTGGTGATGATCTTGCGGCTTGCCTGCGAAACGCTGCGCGCCACGAGCATCACGCGGCCATCGGACAGCGTCGTGATCATGGTTTCATTCGGATTGCCGAGTTCGCCTTCGTTTGGCAGGCAAAGATCGCCCGCCTTCCACGTCTTGCCGTGATCATCACTGTAGATCGTGGCGGCGGCGGAGGGTTTGTGATCGCCTTCCTTGCCGTAAGCCAGCCAGATCGGCACTACGAGCCGGCCGCTTTTGATCTGAATGCCGTGGCCGGGACCGGTGGCGATGACTTTCCAGTCATAGTGCTTCCGAAACGGCTCAAACGTCCCCGTGATCTCCACCGGCGCGCTCCATGTGACACCGTCGTCCGTGCTGCGCATGGAGAAGCAGCGGGCGTAGTTGATGCAGTAGAGCATTTCGATGGCCCCCGTCTCGTGATCGACGACGGCGACAGGATTGTTCACGGTCTGTTCGCGTCCGCCTGCGTCGTCTTTCTTGTGAGGATTGCCCTCGATGCGCGTGCCGCCGTGCGCGATGTGCTTCGGCTCCTGCCAGGTCTTCCCGCCATCGGTCGAGCGGCGCAGATGCACCTCGATCTCGCCCCAGTCGGAGCTGCTGTTTTTGCGCGCCTCGCAATAGGCGAGCACCGTGCCCTTGGTCGTGACGGCGATGCCGGGGATGCGATAGCGCGCGATGCCGTTGAAGCCGGGCGGAAAAACGGCGGTCCTTTCCAGAAGAGGTTCGGCGGCATTGAGAGCGCTGAAGACGAAGACACAAAAAAGAAGATGGAGCTTCATGGTGAATGAGTTCGGTGTGTGGTTGTTCGACTTCGTTTGCCAATCGCAGCTACTCCTCGGGCTCCGGCGTGAGTTTCAGTGCGAGGCTGCGGAAGTTATTCACGCGATGGAAAGTGGCGTGATCGGCATCGTGTTGGTTTGGCGCGTTGATGCTGCTGCGGGCGATGATCGCGAGGTCGTCGCCGTCAATGACGGGCCGCGCATACATGAAGGATTGCGAGATCTTCGGTGCCTGCGCCACGCAGCCGGCCTGGAACCAGTTCAAGCCATCGACGCTGTATTGCAGCATGAGGAAACGCCGGTCATTACCGCCGAGGCCACTGGCGTAGCGCACGTTGCCGCGCTTTTCGCCCTCGCGGAACCAGTCATACGCGCCCTGGCCGTCCACAACGGCGTTCGCCGTCGCCCAGAACAGCTTCGATTTCTCATCGTAGATGATGCAGAACTTCAACTGCCCGCCGGGCATCGGGTGAAACTGCGTGAACTTCAGGTCGATCGGTCCGCCCTTGTCCTCAAAGTCCAGCACGGCGGCCAGTCCGGCGGTGGATTGGCGTTTCGGCTTCACGGTCATCATCACGCGCAGCTTGCCACGCACTTCGATCACGTTCGGCTCCAGATACTGGCTGCTGAGCTTGTCGAACTGCGGATTCGTCATCGCCTCCGGCACACCAAGAAACGGCACGGGCTCGGACATGCGCCACGCCTTCGGATTCATCGGGTCGCCGCTCAAATCGCCCGCGATGACGCGCGGCCCGCGCAGTTTGCCAAGCGCGAGATCATCCGTGGCCCAGTAAAGCCGGTCCGCCTTTTGCACCATGCCCGTGTGGCAGTTCCAGAAGTGCCCTTCAAACAACGTCACCGGCTCCGACCACGTTTTGCCACCATCGGTGCTCTTCAAAAGCAGCAGATCGTCATTGCGCACCTTCGTGCCGCCTTTGTTTGCGAAGAGAAACAGCTCGCCTTGGTGAATCCACGGAGCGGCGGAGTAATACGGCAGTTCCGACACCTGCGCCCAGCTCTGTCCGCCATCACTGCTGCGCAAAATGTGCGTGCGACTCTGCGTGGCACGCCGCTCCTTGCTCCATTCCTCTCGCGGCACCACAGGCACCACCGCGAGCAGCGATCCATCATCGAGCCGCACGAGCCCGGGTCCTTCCACATAGCGTTCGGGGTCCGGATTGTGAAACACGATGCGATAGTCCTGCGCGCGCGGTTTCGCCTGCGCATGAATCAGCATCGGAGCGAGAAGCAGGCAGGAGAGGAGAAGAAGCAGTTTCATGAGGCGGCGCGGGATTTGCTGGTCGGTCAATCGATCCAGTAGCTGAACAGATCTCCATTCAGCAGATGGAAGCGGAGACGAACGGGCTTGCCTGCGGGGAGCGCGTCTGTGCCCTTCCAGCGGATGGCCAGCTTCACCGAATCCCGCTTTTCGATCATGCAGGCTTCCTTTTCGTAGCCTGGGATGACTTGTCCGGCGGCATCCAGCACCTCCACGGCGATGCTGCCGCTTTTGACATCCGCATTGACCGTGAGCTTGCTGCCTTCAGGGACAAACTCATGCGTTTCGATGATGCCCGGTTTGTTTTTGGCCTGCAACGAAGCCAAGCCATCAATCCGCCAGGTGGCACGGGCGATGGACTGCTCTTTTTCCGGTGCCAGACCCCCGTGCGGCGTGGTCGAGGCGGTGTAATACATCCACATCTCATCGCCGACGATAACGGGCGCGTTGCACAGGCCAAAGATGCTGCCGGCATCATAGGCATGAGGGCCCAGCGGGATCACTGGACTGCGATCCGAGCATCGGTGCCAATGCCGGCCATCGCGGCTGGTGACGAGCTGCACATCGATGATGCCGGTGGCGGATCTTTTGCGGCCATTCACCTCGTCATTGCCGAACAAGGCGGACGGCGGCTCGACGCGTCGGAAATGAGTGACGAAGCCCAGCCACTGACCCGCATAAGGAAACGCGGAGAGGTTGTAGTATTCCGAATAGGTGCCGCCCTTCAGCTTGCGCGTGGCTTTGTTGTCCACCTCATCAGCCACATGCACCGGATGCGGCTCGGACCAGTGCTTCATGTCCTTGCTGACCGAGAGAAAAATGTGGCGGATGCCGATCACTCGCGGGTCGCCCTGGCGCTTGTGTAAGGCGAGGTATTCGCCGGTCACCGGGTCCTGCGACAGCGTGATGGTGTCGCAGCCGAGCAGGATCGGCTCGGGATCCATCTTCCAGTGCAGGCCATCGGCGGAATGAGCCGCGTAATACAAGCGCTGCGTTTTGTCCCGATACCAATCCACCATCTCAAACTTGTCCTTCAGCCGCTGCAGCTTGGCATCGTCCACTCCGGTGCTCGCATTGCCGACCGCCTTGTAGCGCTTCGCCGGGTCCGTCTCGAACTTGTCCTCGATGATACTGGGACTGTGCACACGCAGATCCGTTTCATTCGTCGCACCCTTCACATTCAAAACAGGGCGCTCCCAGTGAATGCCGTCGCTGGAGGTGGCGTAAAGCACGCTGCCAGGATCGGCATACCACATTCGGAAGGATCCTGACTTTTCATCACGCAGCACCGTGCCGTAAATGTTCACCCGCTTGTCGATGATGCCGTCTTCTGTCCTCACTTCCCATGGCATTTCAGCCGTGAGCACCGGGCGCTCCAGTTTCTTCGCCGGGTGGATCACACGCGTGACGCCCTGCTTGCTGCGAATCATCACGCTGTCCACGAAGATCTGCTTTTCTCCTTTCTTCAATACAGGAGCAGGCGGGCGCTTGAGCGCGGCTTCCTGCGAGAGCAAAGGCGCAGTTAGCATCAAAGCACCGAGACAGCAGGCGAGATGAACGAAGGGATTCATGGTTTGATAGGCGGCTTCTTCACTCACATGCCACGGTCGCCAGCGTGTAGCTGGTGCTGCGACCTCCCGCTTCATTCTTGATCAAAACACCACGCTCCACCAAGGCACGAATATCGCGTAGCGCCGTGTCTTCCGAGCACTTCACCAGCTTCGCATATTTTGAGGAGGTCAGCTTCCCTTCAAATCCATCCAGCAGCTTGTTGATGACTTTGCGCTGCCGTTCATTCACCGTCTGTTGGCTCACCTTCTCCCACAGGCGGGCTTTGTGCAAAACTCCCGAGAGTGTTTCATCGGCCTTCGCGATGGCGCGGCCCAGACAGCCGAGGAACCACTCCAGCCAAACCGTCACGTCGAGGCCGTTCCGTTGGCCACGCTCCAGTTGAAGATAGTATTCCTTCCTCTCGGTCTCGATCTGTGAGGACATGCTGTAGAACCGTTCTGCCGTTCCATCGGCCCTCGCCAGTTCGAGGTCAGTAATCGCACGTCCGATGCGCCCGTTGCCATCCTCAAACGGATGGATCGTCACAAACCAGAAATGCGCCACTCCCGCCTTCACCACGGGATCGACTCCGTTGGCTGCCTCGAACCAATCCAAGAACGCCCTCATCTCTTGATCCAGCTTTTCAGCCGAGGGCGCTTCAAAATGGACTGTCTCGCGCCCTATCGGCCCCGACACCACGCGCATCGCCCCAGCCTCAGCCGGACGCCATGCCCCCACCGTGATTTTGTGCATGCCGCTTCTCCCGGTCAGGAACAATGCCGCGTGCCAGCCAAACAGTCGTTCTGCCGTGAGCGGCTGCGCGTGGTTCTGGGTCGCATCCAGCATCATCTCCACGATGCCCTCCACATCGCGGCTCGCCACGGCGGCACCTGCGTATTCCAATCCCAAGCGACGAGCGATGGATGAGCGCACTTCCTCCGCATCCAGTTTTTCCCCCTCAATCGCGCTGGATTTCACCACATCAGCCGTCAGCGTCGAAAGCTGCGCCTCAGACCGGAGGCGGAACCCCAAGCCCTCCATCCTGCCCAGCAAACGCCCCTGGCGATGCCGCACATCCGCCAGCAGAGCTGACAGCTTCGCAGCGTCCCAGGTGAGTTTGGGCCAATCGGCCCATTCGTGGATGTATGTCATAATCTCCGCTCTTATTGCGGGGATTATGGCAGGCTTTCACCGCAAAGGCAATATTCTCCGCGCATGATGCGGTGAATGAGCCGCTTTTTCACCTCAAACACCGTTCGACCACCTTCGCGCCCCAGCCCTCCGCCTTTTGCGCCCGCAGAATCTCCCGCCCGATGTGCCAGTAGAGCAGGATCAACTCCCGGTTCACTGACACCGCCGCCTTCACCTGCGCAGCTCGAACGCGGGCTTTCAAATCGGCGAGCAATGGGGCGTAAGCGGACGTCGGAATCAACGAGGCAGTATCCGAATTTGCTGGGCGCTTAGAGCCTGTCCGGCAAATAATAGAGGCATCATGCTTTTGAGAGGATGCGAAGGTTCAAGCTGATCATCGCCAGATAAATCAAGGATTCGTGATGGCGCGCGTCACGCTCTTGATCACGGTTGAGTCGGCGACACTTCATCAGCCAGCCAAAGGTGCGCTCAACCACCCAGCGTTTCGCCAGCAGGACAAACCCCTTGGCCTCTTCGCTGCGCTTGATGATCTCCAGGCGCAATCCTTGTGCATGACCCCAGCCCGCCGCCGCCTGCTGGATGAACCCTTCAAGCTTCCCCGCATAGCCGCCGTCGGCGAAAATGACCTCCAGGCGCTGCCATTGATGGCAAAACACACTGCACACGACTTTGGCCCCGTCGCGATCCTGCACGCTGGCCGGTGTGACGGTGACGCCCAGCAGCAGTCCTTGCGTGTCAGTGAGGATGTGTCGCTTGCGCCCTTTGATTTTTTTGCCCGCATCATAGCCGCTGCCTCCTTCGCCAGTGCCAACCGTGTCGGCGCACTTCACGCTTTGGCTGTCGAGGACCGCCGCGCTGGGCTGGGCGTTTTTTTTACCAGCTCGCGCCGCTGCCGGGTCTGCTCACCGTTGATGCGCTCCAACACACCGTTGCGCGTCCAACGACTCAAGGCGTCATGCACGGTGGAGCGCGGCGGATATTCCTTGGGCAGCATCCGCCACTGGCAGCCTGTCTTGAGCAGATACCTCAAGGCATTGAAGCAGGCTCGCGAAGAGGCTTCGCTGGCGATGCGTCCTTTGCCTCGGGGCTTGTCCAGCGCACATATCTCGAGCTTGATGAGTGCCCACTCTTCGTCACTGACATCGGTGGGGTAGTTCTTCGCCATTCCTACCCATCACCGCTTTTCTAACTTTTGTCACCATTTGCCGGACAGGCTCTTAGGTTTCATTGGGGCTTCCGATTCATTTCCCGCCCATATCCGATGGATTCAAGCGGGCGTTTTGACAAAACGGACAATGAGCCAACTTGCCAAAAACACGATCTCCACGTTCCCCTGTTTGCTGGCTAGTATGGCAGGGCACCAATCACATCGTTTGGTCTGGCCTGGAACAGAAGAAAGAATTTTCCATCCGAGGCAGCCAGTATAGGCTGAAAGGATGCCAAAGGCTGTGGTTCATGACTTCTCGGGTTACCGCCAGTTCAGCGCAGAGTTGCATGCTCTGGCGCTGGCTCCGCGTGTCGATGCTGGGTGGAACAAGCAGGTGGACGCCTCCCTGGATGGTGTGGCTGGCAAAGAACTCCAGCGGCTTGTTGATTTGACGGCGAGACGTGCTGCTGGAGCCTTCTTCACAGGATCGACACTGGCAGAGAGGCTTGTCGGTTCGCTGTCGTTCGGCAAAAACGCTTTCATTTATGATCCGACAGTTGGAGCTGCTGATCTGTTGCTGGCTGCCGCCCGTCGCCTGCCCCTGGGAAAATCGTTGCGGGAGACATTGCGTCGATGGGGCCAATGCCTTGCGGGCACCGATCTACAGCCGGAGTTCATTGAGGCCGCCCGGCTCCGGCTTGCTTTGCTTGCCCGGCAGAGTCACGGCGGCGACCAGAAGCTGCCTGATGATCTGTCATCATTCTTTCCTCATATTCGCTGTGCCAATGGCCTTGAGCAAAAGCAGCTCTTGGGTCGCGCCACACACCTGTTGATGAATCCGCCCTATGGACTTGTGCCTGCGCCTGCGGATTGTGCCTGGGCTGGCGGGCGGGTTTCGGAGGCGGCCATTTTCATCGTCCGTTTGCTGGAGCAGGCCAGCGCAGGCACCCGTCTGCTTGCCATTTTGCCAGACGTGCTGCGCTCGGGTTCTTTCCAGCATCGCTGGCGTGAACGGGTGGGTGACTTGGCGAAAATTCTCAAAGTCGAACGCTACGGCATTTTTGACGACATCGCCGACGTGGATGTTTTCCTCCTGGATGTCTGCCGCCGCTCAGGGAAGAAGAGTGACTCGCATCGCTGGCCCGTCGCTGTCGAATCGGCTGACACCAAAACCATCGCTGACTTCTTTGATGTTCATGTCGGTCGAGTCGTCCCTCACCGCGATAAAGAAACCGGGCCGCTCCGCCGCTACATTCACCCGCGTAGTATTCCCGTATGGACCGACGTGAGACGCATTGAGGACAAGCGTCATCATCCTCTGGCATACCAGCCCCCGTTTGTCGTTCTGCGGCGGACCTCGCGCCCCGGCCATCCGTATCGTGCAGCCGCGACAGTCATCCTCGGCAAAGCTCCCGTCGCCGTGGAAAACCACCTCATCGTCTGCGAGCCGCGTGACAAGTCCGCCGACACTTGCCGTGCGCTCATGGCGCAACTCAAGACCGAACGTGTGAACGAATTCCTTGATGAACGCATTCGTTGCCGACACCTCACTGTTGGCGCGGTAAAAGAGATACCTGTCGAGTTTTGATCATGCCTCAGACACCTCCAGCTCAGGAGCCAACTTCGGAGAGACTTCGCTTCTCTACGGCAGTGCTGCGTCTGCTGGGGGAAGAACTCAATCCCTCACCCGACCAAGGCATTCTTGAACTCATCAAGAACTCCTATGATGCGGACGCCAAACATTGTTCCGTCGAGTTGAAAGGCGTTCACATCAAGGGCGGTTCGATTGTCCTCAAGGATGACGGTGTTGGAATGACTGCCGAGGAGATTCGTAATGGCTGGCTCATCGTCGGTGACTCGATGAAAAGCCGCAGTGAGACCAGCCCATCAGGTCGGCTGCTGGTCGGCAGCAAAGGCTTGGGGCGGCTCGGCGCGCTTCGCCTCGGCAGGAAGGTGGAACTCACCACACGCCCGAAATCTGAGCCGGGCACCCAATACCGGATGGAAATTGATTGGGCGGCGTTCGAGCACGCGCGGGTGGTGGAAGATGTGGAACTTGCCGTCACAAGCGAAAAGGTGCCGCATAGCAGTCACGGAACTGAAATCACTATTTCACAATTGCCTTCGCCATGGCGCGAGTCAGACATCAAGCGATTGGCGCGCGCGATTCTGTTGCTACGTGACCCGTTCGCCAAAGAACGCGGCTTTCAAGCCGTCCTAAAAGCGAAGGAGTTCACGGCATTAGAGACACTGGCCCAAGAAGGGTATTTCTCAGAATCCGACTTCCACCTCATTGCCAAAATTGATCAGCAAGGGCGTGCATCTGCAGAGGTGCTCGGAGCTGGTGGGAAAAAACTGTTTGTCGGCAAGCATGATGACATCGCCGACAAAAAGGACGCGCCAGCATACAAAATTCCAGCACTGTCGTTCCAATTATGGGAGTTCAACCTCTCCAAGAAAGGATTCGCTGTCGCCAGTCAGCAAACAACAATCCAGGGCCTGAAAGCATGGTTGGCACAATTCGGGGGAGTGCGTCTTTACCATCGAGGCGTGCGCGTCATGCCTTACGGAGAGCAGAAGAACGACTGGCTGGATATGAATCTGAAGCGTTCTCAGCACCAAGAATTACGTCCCAGCACAAACAACTCATCAGGGTGTATCCGAATCGAAGACCCATCAGGCATTTTCCAGCAAAAAACTGACCGCCTGGGCTTCATAGAAGGCGATGCGCTAGATACACTAAGAACATTTGCTGACAATGCGCTTTCATGGATGTCAGGTGAACGTGAAAAGGCGCGGAAGCTCCGACTTCAAGCCGAGGCTGAAGCAGTGCGGCAGCACAAAAATGCGGCGGAGAAAGAAATGGATGAGGTGATTGCTTCACTCCCGCCTAAAGAGAAGCAGAAGGTCAAAAAAGCCGCCGAAAATGTTCGTTCTGCTCACGAGGCAGAGATGAAAATCAAGGACGAGACCGCGCAGCTTTACTTCACACTCGGAACGGTAGGCACCACGGCTGCGGCGTTCGCCCATCAAACAAAACAGCCGCTACGTGGCATTGTCGCTGACGCGAAGGACTTGCACAATTATTTGGGAAACCCTGATGAACTGCTGCTTTTCCGGGAGGACAGCAGTCGGGCGGTCAAAAGAATCCTGCTCGAAGCGAATGCCATCTACTCGTTCTCGAACGTCACACTCAGACTTCTTGAGCACGAGAAGCGGCGCTCGGCACGGCATTCAATCCACCAACTCATTGATGAAACGGTGGAGCTCCTCTCCCCATATTTCGAAGCTCGCGAAACATCGCTCGAACGTGACTATGCGAACGAAGAACTGCGAGTCTGGTGCCCTCGTGCAGCGTTCGAGGCGATTTTCACGAACCTTCTTACCAATGCTCTACAGGCATTCGAAGCCCGCGCCAAATTAGCAGCGAACGCTGGTGTGCGGCGAATTCGCGTCCAAACCCGGCGGAGTGGTGATATGGCCATCATTCGCGTTCAAGACAATGGTCCGGGCATTGAGAAGCTGGCGTTGGAAGAAATCTGGCTACCTGGAAAAACCACCACGGAGAAGGGCACAGGTCTTGGACTCACCATCGTAAAAGACGTGATTGAGGAACTTCGTGGACATATTGAAGCCGAAGCACATGGCGAATTAGGCGGGGCCTCTTTCACCATCACCATTCCACTCAAAAGCTAACATGCCCTCAACCGCACTCGCTAACCGGCGCATCGCCATTTTTGAAGACAACCCTCGCAACCGAGAGCGGTTGTCGGACATGGTGACACGCTGCGGAGCCACAGCTTTCCCCGTAATTGGCCCAACGCCAAGGCTCAACGGTCTGAAGACATTCTTGGAACACCAGAGCATTCAAATGGTGGTTTGTGATCACCACTTGTCACAACAGCGGGATTACGCACCCTTCCTTGGCGCTCAGGCTGTCGCTGAGTGTTACAGGCTAGGAATCGCGGGCGTCTTGGTTACAGCATTTGAAAATACAGACGCTGAATCATCACTTCGTCTATTCAGGCGCCGCATTCCGGCTCTCGTTCGTTCACCGGAAGATTTGGATCGCACACACTTGGAGTCAGCTTTACTAAGTGCCGACCGGGAAGTTCGCGAGAATAACCCGCCACAGGAGCGCATTCCTTATCGCACAATCATGACAGTGCAGCGTATTGAGACGCTGCGATCCTCCAAGGTCGTCAAAGTCATGATGAGCCAGTGGGACTCTGCTCAGGAAGTAGGATTCCCTCTGGATTTGGTTCCCAAGAAACTACAAGCGGTCGTTAAGCCCGGAAGCATGCTGATTGCCGAGGTTAATATCGGGGCCGCGCGCCAAGAAGATCTCTATTTCGACAAATTTGAGCTGCCTGCTGCCGATGTCCTCAAGAAAGCCAAAACCCTGTTTATTCGTCCTTGATGTGGGCCACGGAAACGCCGCCGTCTTGCATGACGACGGCGGGACCGTCATTTTCGACACTGGCAGAAAGGGAACGCAAATTTCCCGACACCTCGCCAGCGCAGGCGAGAACCGAATTGAGGCGATGATGCTTTCCCACTCTGATGCCGACCACATAGGCGGTGCCGTCACCTTGCTGATGGATTCCAAACTGACAATTGGCGAAGTTTTGCTCAATCCTGACCCCACCAAAAACTCAGCAGTTTTCGAGCAGCTTTGCTATGCGCTTGCCGAGGCTATAGAACGATCGGGAACTCGTGTTGAACGGCGCTTAGCAACTAGCACCAGTTTGGTGAGGAAGGGGTGTCGCATTGACATTCTTCACCCGCCTCTCGTGGCGGCGCTCAGAGGTGTTGGAGGAGACTCGAAGGCTGGGCATGGCCACACTTCGAATTCATTGAGTGCGGCAATTCGTGTTTCGCATGGGTCTAACTCCTCCGTATTGCTCGCTGGAGACATTGAGTTTGATTGCGTTGATGGCTGGAAGAGCCTCTCAGTCTCTCCATCTGCAACGGTGCTAGTTTTCCCGCATCATGGCGGACTTCCCGGCACAGCCTCCGAGTCCGATGCCGGTCTTTTTGCGTATGAACTGGTGTCACTGGTCCGCCCAACAACTGTGATTTTTTCCAATCACAGAACCAAGCACAACAACCCCCGCGACAAGGTGGTGAGTGCCATTACCAAAGCCGGTCCAGGTATTCGGTGTGCCTGCACACAACTGCCCGAACGATACAAGTCCGTGGTTCAGTCAGAGAAGTGCTGGGAACTGCACCGCAGTAGCAGCGGTGTTGTAGAAGGCACGATCAAAATCGAACTTGGAGTAAAAGATGTGTTCGTCGGATTTGAGGCGTCGTAGCTTGAGCTTCTGAACCCCCCGTAGGTTCACGGCGCGAGCGACTTCCACATGGCGACGAGAGCTTCACCTCGCGTTCCTTTCGCGGCCGGTGACTCCTGCGCCTCAGCCTCATGAACAGCCTTCGCGAGCCGCATCGGCTCCAGCGTGCCTTTTTTGAGATTCTCGAAGCCCTTCTCCCATACCGTTTTCACGGCCTCGGTGAGCGGCACGTCGAGTTTGGCATCGTAACTCGCAAAGAAGCCTTTCGTGCCGAAATACTGCGCGGCGGGGACGCGGGGATCTTCGGAGGTGACATCGACATCGTTGAAGAAGCTGATCATCACGCGGTTGGTGGCGAGTTTTCGGATCAACACATCGGGATCGAGCTTCGCGGGAGTTGTTTGGGATTTCACGGCCAGTGCGGCGGCGAAACCGGCGCTTTCGCCGAGTTGCATCCAGACGGGTTCGAGGCGGATGCTGCCCCAGCCGACGTGGGAGGCGCTGATGGCGACGGGGACGAGGAGGTTCTCGACTTCGTTCGCGAGGATCGAGCGATACGGCACCTGCGCGGGGCGGGATTCTTCCCCGAGGAAGAGAATGCCGTCGGTGTTGCCGCCGGGTGCCTTGCGCGGCAGGCAGGCGACGGAATCGACTGGCCAGTCGGTCATGGCGATGCTGTCGGTGTAGATCGGTGTGCGGGCGATGCCTGCGGCGATGACGTTGTCCTGCTCTTTGAAGACATAACGCCCCACAAGCCGCCGTGCCTCGCGGACGTAGATTTCATACGGCGCATGGCCGTTGTCGGGGAACTCATCGGCAGCGAGGCCGTAGCCAGCGAACTGCTTCCGATCCTTCTCCGGCGCTTCGGGATCGTTTTGCACCCACCAGAGGCGCATGAGCATGGCGTCGAGGTAGCGCTTCGAGATCGCCTCGCGCGTGGGCCAGTCGGCGGCGGGATACTCGTTTTGCGGGCCGATGAGTCGGCCGCCGTTCCACGCGACTTTGCCATTCGGCAGGTTTGGCACGAAACCGCCACCGATGGCCTGCTTGGCGATGGCGGGATCGAAGTTGGCGGGCTTGGTCACCATGATTCGATTCGCTGGATCGCGTGTGAGGACGAGGCGGTAGTTGTAGGCCATTACGCTGCCATCGGCCTCGCCGCTTTGCGGGCCTTCGACGATGTCGGCGGTGGCGTGGCTGTTGTAGCGGATGTCCAGCGTGCCTTCGTCGGCGGCCTTCGGAAAGCCGCGCTGACCGGGATCCTTGTGGCGTTCCTGCGTGTAGATGACGCCCGCGTGCTTCTCGCCGTATTGCGCACGCGATTCGCGGCCGATTTGCGTTTTCACGCCCGCGGCGGCCATCAAATCGCCCTCATACATGCCATCGGCGAAAATCTTGCCGCTCACCGTGATCGTCGTCTCGCCATGCATCGGCTTGAGCGTCACGCTTTGGAGCAAAGCGCCATCGCGCTGCGCCTTGGTGACGATGTGGCCGAGCAACACGGTCAGCGTCTTCTCTTTCGCGACCATCTGATTGAATAGCATCTCGGCGATGCGCGGCTCGATCTTCGGGCGGTCGATGTGAGCGCGACTCGTCTTGCTCGGCATCGAAGCGATGTGCTGCGGCGAGCCTTCGCCATAAGTTTGGCGATAGTAGTCCGCAGCTTTGGCGAGCATCTCGTCATAAATGGGCGAGCGCGCTCCATCATACGGTGCCTCCCAGCCGCCTGCGCCACTCGTGACGAAGCCGCCGAGGTGCTGCGTGTGATTCACCAGCAGCACGCTGAGTCCCTCGCGCGCCGCACGCACCGCGCAGGCGACGCCGCCCGGCGTGCCACCGATGACGACGAGGTCATACGATTTGCCGTTCTCTTCTTGCGGTTTGGCGGCGCTTTGCAAAAGCATGGGCGGTGGGATGACGACAGGCGCGGCGCTGGTCTTGATCGGAAAGCCTGAGTCGGCGCGGGTGTTGCGCTCGGCGATGGCCTCGGGAACGAGTTGCAGGCCATCGACGACGACATAGCCGTCCGCCCCCACGTTGGAAACCTCGATGCTGCCCGATTTGCCCTTCGCGAAGGCAAACACGCCGAGCGAGCGCGGGATGCCGTCCTCCAGACAGGCTTCGCGTTGATTTTGTGTCACGACTTTCTCGCCATCGGTGCTGCGGATCGTGATTTGCACCTTTTGCGCGCGATTTGAGGCCTCGACGTAAAGCAAACGTACCTCGTAGTTGCCATCCGCTGGAATCTCGGGCGTGAACTTCGCCGCCGCGGCCGATTTCTTCGCGCGATCATCGTGGCGATACGTTGCGCCAACGAGTGGCGTGTGCCTGTCAGACATCTTCCATGCTCCGGTGTATTCCGCCGCGTTGTCGTCGAGCACGATGCCGAGCGCTTCGGATTTCGCGGCTGCTGCGGTACTCTTTTCCGACTTGTCCGTCTCCGCGAGCGTGAAGCGCGTGCTCACCACCGAGTTCTGTTCCGGCCCGGGGCGATACTTGATGTAGGTCGTTGCGACGAAGGTGCCGTCGGGCAGCAGTTCGAGGCCCGGATAGCCGCAGTCGCTGCCTTTGTGGCTGTGCAGCAGTTTGATTTTGTATTCGCCGTCACGGCCGCTGACGATGTCCTCGTATTTGCCGATCCACGCGACGAAATGCGTGCGCGTGGGGCTGCCCTGGCCCATGTCGCGGAAGGTGACGACGAGCCTTCCGTCCTTCGCATAGACCGCCTTGTGGCGGTCGCCGTGCAGTCCGGGCGGCAGCGCCTTCACCGCCGACCAGGTTTGGCCTTCGTCATCACTCGTGATGAAGTGCGCGGGCTCGCTGCGGATGTTTTCGCGCATCAGGCAAAGAAGTTGTTTGCCATCTGGCGAGCGAATCACCTCCGGCTCGCAGGGCACGAGAGCGCCGAGATCGACCAGGATACGCCACGGGCTCCAGGTGACGCCGCCGTCCGTGGATTCGCTCTGCGTGACGACATTCGACTTCTTGTCCTTTGTTTCACCGGGCCTGCGGATGTTCGAGAGGCCAATGAGCTTCTTCCCGCCCTCCACCGGCATGATCGTGCAGAAGGGCATCACGCACACGAGGCCGTTGCTCTGCATCGGCGACCACGTTTTGCCTTCGTCGGTGGAAACCGACTGCTGCATCGTGCCATCCAGCCCCTGACCGGCATACACGACGAGCCGCGACACGCCCTGCGGATCGGTGAGGCGGTAGATCGCCGGACAGTTCTTCACCTTCCACCAGTTCTCCGGCACCGGCAGCTCCTCGCTCCACGTTTTGCCGCCGTCATCGCTGCGCTTCAGCGGCCCCGCCGTGCCGCCATGCCCGTGCGTCCACACGCAGAACATCGTCCTGCCATCCGGCATTAGCAGCGTCGTCGGATGGCCTTGATAAACCTTCTCCGTGCCCTGGGCGATGATGACGTGGCGCGCGGTGTCCTGGGAAAGATCAACGACTGGAATCGGACTGGCTGCATAGAGGTCCCAGGCGGGGAAGGCGAGGCAGGCTAAGAGGCGGAGAAGGTTTCGGCGGGGCATGATTAGGACACGAATCTTCCGGAGTGTGGTTTTCTGGTCAGTTGAGATGACCATGCCGCGCGCGGATTACCGCCGCACGAGAACGGGGCGTCACTTCGCAGGCGAAGAATTGCCCGCGGGTGTGAGTGAAGGGTAGGAGATGCCCAACTGATCGAGATAGGATGAGTGTTTGGAAGGGGCGAAATGAAGCGGGCGCATGGCGGGACGCAGCCGTTGCATGAGGTCGTGGTTGAGCCAGACGGGAGGCTTGTCATCCGGACGAAGGAAGGATGTGTAGGCGCGGATGCGGCCCTGCACGTTGTCAAAAAATTCGCGCGACTCGCGCACGATCTCCGGCTTGGCGAGGAGGTCGAGAATGGTGAGCGCATAGACCTTGGCGCCGGCCTCGGCGCCTTTGTGGGCGATGGGCGTGGCCATGGCGATGGCAGCGCTCCAGTGGTGCATGGTGACTCCGGGGATGTTGCACGGCAGGGAGAGATGCCCTGTCGGCACCGTCCAGCAGACATCGCCGATGTCGTCGGAGCCTCCCTCGTGTTTGAGGCCGTCCGGGATGCGTTCGACACCCTCGAGCTTGGAGCTGGTCTTGGTGACGAGCCCCTGGTCACCCGCCTCCACGATGCGCTGCACGGCGCGCGCCAGCGCCTGATCCTCCTCCGTCCAGCGCGGCATGCCGACCTGCTGGATATTCGCGTGGAGCGCGCCTGCGAGGGCGCGGTTCATATAGCGCGGCCATGCGGAGCCGAGCACGCGCCATGACACACGGGTGTCGGTCATTTTTGCCGCTCCCTCGGCGATGCGGTTGGCGATGTCCCACAAGTACATGACCTGGTCGTAATCCGTCTCGCGGAAGTAATACCAAACCGCGGCGCGGTGCGGCACCACGTTGGGCTGGCCGCCGCCTTCGGTGATCACATAATGCGAGCGGTGCTGGGGGCGCAGGTGCTCGCGGCGGTAGTTCCAGCCGATGTTCATCAGCTCCACAGCGTCCAGGGCGCTGCGTCCTTTCCACGGGGCGCCGCCCGCGTGAGCGGACTCGCCCTCGAAGCGGTATTCGACCGAGACCAGCGCCTTGCCGCGGTGATCTCCCCACCAGGTCGAGAGGCTGGAGCCGACATGGGCGAAAAGCACGACGTCCACATCCTTGAAGACTCCCGCCCGCACATAGTGGGCCTTTCCGCCGAGCAGTTCCTCGGCGATGCCGGGCCAGATGTGCAGCGTGCCGGGCAGCTTGTGTTTTTCCATCAGCTCCTTCACGGCCAGGGCCGCCGGCAGTATGGCGGCCATGCCGGAGTTGTGCCCCTCGCCATGACCCGGTGCGCCCTCCACCAGCGGCGCCTCGCCGGCGAAGCCGGGTTTCTGCGACATGCCGAGCAGCGCGTCCACATCGGTGCCGAGAGAGATGACCGGCTTGCCGGAGCCCCACGTCGCCACCCATGCGGAGGGCATTCCGGCCACTCCGCGCCCGACCTTGAATCCGTGGTCCTCAAGGATTCCGCAGAGGTAACGCTGCGTCTCGAACTCCTGGAAACCCGGCTCGGCAAAGCTAAACAGGCTGTCCATGATCTCGCGCACCAGCTTCGAACGCGAGCCGACGTTTTCGAGCGCCTCCGCCTTCATGCTGTCGAGGTCCGCCGCATGCGCCGCATCCGCGCCCAGCAGCGGCGCCGCGACGCAGGCCAGCAGCCATTTCCTTCCAAGTGCCGGCCATGCCGGAGCCGCGCGGCGGAGTGTGTTTCGCTTCATGACGGGCATCATGCCCCGCCCGCGCTTGCGGCGTCAAGACTCAATGAGGCGTTTTCACAGACTGCGCGGCTCATGGAGCGCGGGAGCGGCTCATTTGCGCCAGACATTGCCGGACTGCTCCACCACGGCATCTCCGCGAATGACGATGTCCTTGTCCTGATGGTGGATGAGGCAGTTGGTGACGCGGTGATGTTTGCCGTCGAAGAAGAAGGCGGCGTTCACATTGTGATGCAGCTCGCAGTTGGTGTAAGTCGTGACGCTGTCGTTCACATCGGCCACGCCGCCGGCGCTGGAGCCGTTCCAGGCGATCTCGGAATCAAAGACGTCCATCTGCACGGTCTCATGCGCGCTGATGCCCTCGTCGCCGTTGGAGAATGCCTTCACGTTTTCGAGGCGGATGCCAACGCGATGACCGTGGATGTTGAAGCCATCGTTCGCGGCGTGCATCGCGGTGATGTTCCTGACTGTGATGTGCGAGCAGGCGATGACGACGCAGCTCGCTAACTTTGCGGGTGGCTGGATGATGCGCGCGGTGCCAGGGGACCTGCCAGCAGGCCAGCGAAAGCAAAGCGAGCCGTCGGTGGTCCAGGTCATCTCGCCGGGCTTGAGCGTGTCCGGCGCGGCGTGGATGACTTTGCCAGGCTCGCCGCTTTCTTGTTCGGCGGCTCGGTCGCGCATGATGCGCAGGGGGATCTCCTCGATGAAGAGTCCGGCGCGCTGCGTGTCCGTCACGGGCGGGTGTCCGGGCAAAGGACCGCGCGAGGTCCACAGATCGCCGTCGCGCGCCCATTCGAGTCCGGTGATGTCAATGCCGAGGTCGATGACCATGCCTTTTCCATCAAAGACGGCGGGCTGCTCCGGCGTGCCGCCCCGGGTGAGCACGAGCGGCGTGCGGCGGATTTCCTGTGCGCGGGCATGAGCGCAGCATAGCAGTGCGATGAGGCAGAGACGGAGGATCATGCGGGCGTTGGGGTGATCACGCTTGCCAGAGGTCCTCGCCGTAGCTCCAGCCGTCGCGGACCGGCTCCTTGATCCAGGCATCGAATTCGGGCGCGTCCTTCACGCGCATGCCGGGGGCGTCCCATTCGATGGATTTACCCGCGCGGATGGCGAGCACGCCCACATTGACCACCTCGGTGAGCGGGCAGGCATAGTCGAAGTGCGAGCCGGCATGGGGAATGTCCCCGCGGATGGCGTCGAACAACTCGCCGATGGGCTCGCCCGCCTTCGAGCGCGGCAGCGGCCTGCGGCGCAGCAGGTCCACGATGGGCGTCATGCGCTCGCGCGGCCAGAGCTGCGGGCTTTGCACCCTCATGCCGTCGGAGAAGAGCGTCTCGCGGCTGCCCTTCATGATCATGCCGTTGCCAGGGAGGTCTTTTTCCATGCCGGGGAGTTTTTCCGGCAGCAGGCCGCCCTCATACCAGTGGATTTTCACCGGCGGCATCTCACCGCGCGCGGCGAAGTGATAGACGATGTGCGACTTCGGCGCGGTGTAGCTTTTCAGCGCGCCGGCCTCCTGGCGCAGCACCTCCACCTTCTCCGGCATGCCGAGGCGCAGCGCCCAGAAGGGCGCGTCGAGGCAATGGCAGCCGATGTCCCCCAGGCCGCCGCAGCCGTAGTCCCACCAGCCGCGCCAGCGCGCGGGCATGTAGAGCGCGTTGTAGTCGCGCGCGGCCACGGGTCCCTGCCACAGGTCCCAGGCCACGCCCTCGGGCACGGGTTCGGCGGCCGGGCTGGCGGTGGGTTGCGGATTCAAAAAGCCCATGTGCGCCAGCGGGCGGTCCGTCCAGCAATGCACCTCGCGCACCTCGCCGAGCACGCCCGCCTCGAACCACTCGCGCACGAGGCGGATGCCCTCCCAGCAGTGGCCCTGGTTTCCCATCACCGTCTGCACGCCGTATTTTTTGGCGGCCTTTTGCAGCGTGCGCACCTGCCAGATGTTGTGCGCCAGCGGCTTCTGAACAAAGACATGCCTGCCCGCCTGCATGGCCGCCATGGTGATGGCGAAATGCGTGTGGTCCGGCGTGGAGATGAGCACCGCGTCCATCTCCGCGCCCTTCTTCTCCAGCATCTCTCGGAAGTCGGTGAACTTCGGCACCTTCGGATGTTTTTTCGCCACGCCGGCGGCGCTGCGCGCGCCCAGATCACGCCAGTCGGCATCGCAGAACGCCACGATCTCCTCCCCGGATGAGGCCTGCACCGCGCCGGCCCCCATGCCGCCGATGCCGACAATGCCGACCCGGATTTTCTGGGGCGTGTTTTGCGCGCGCAGGATGTTTGGAGCGGCGAGAGCGCCGAGAGCGGCGGATTTGATGAAATGACGGCGGTTGGATGCGGATGACATAAGGGATGGAGGGAACGCCGCGGAAGGCGGAAAACTCGCCGCTCTTTGGACGAAATGACGCGCGCTCACCACCACAGGCAGTCCACAAGCACGGTGGCGATCATCGCCAGGCTCAGGACCAGGCGCACCACGATTCCCAATCCCGTGCCCAGCAGCGTGCCCCAGGTGGACTTCACCGCCGGCGCCATGCGTTTTTTGGCGAAGATCAGCTCAAAAATCAACCCGCCCGCCAGCGGCCCGACCAGGAAACCCACCGGCGCGAAAAACAAACCCACGACGCCCCCCACGAACACTCCCGCGATACCCCACCGGCTGGCGCCGAACCAGCGCGCGCCCAGCGCCCCCGCCAGAGTGTCCACCGCGTAGGCGATGATGAGCAGCAGGCTGAGCGCCACGATGCCCTGCCAGCCCATGCCCTGCTCCGGCAGCAGCAGCGTGTGGACGATGCCCGCGATGAAAATGAGAAACGGCCCCGGCAGCAGCGGCACCACCGAGCCGACCAGGCCTGTCAGCAGCAGGCAGCCGGTGAGAATCCAGACGCCTGACGCCATGAACGGAATGGCATCCCACCATCCGCCGAGCATTTCCCAGAGACTGGCCAGCCACTCAGTCATGATGAATCAGGATTTTCGTTTCCACCGGCTGGCGCGCGCTGCGCGGCGGCTCCATGCCGGGGCGGGGCCAGCCCAGGTACATCAGCGCCACGCACCGGTCCTGCACCCCGATGCCGAGCCACTCTTTGAAGGCCGGCGCGTCGAGCACGGGAGGAGAGGACCAGAAGGAGGCCAGCCCCGCCGCAGTGGCGCTAAGCATGAGATTTTGCAGCGCGCAGGCCATGGCCTCGATCTCCTCCATCTCAGGGATCTTCGCCGCGCCGCGCCGCTCCATCACACAGGCGATCACCACGGGCGCCAGGAGCGGGTTTTTGCCCATCTTTTCCAGCTTGTCCGCGCGGAACTCGGCGGGCGGCGTTGTCTCGCGGTAAACGCGCTGCAAGGCCTCCGCCAGCCGCGCGCGGGCCGCACCCTGATGGACATGAAATTTCCACGGCTCCGTCAGCCCGTGCGTCGGCGCCCACGTCGCGTTCTCCAGCAGCTCGCGCAGAAGCGCCGGCTCCACCGCGCGCGCGGAATCCATGTCCGGCGGCTTCACCGAGCGGCGCGCGCGGATCAGGGCGCTGGTCTGGTCGAGGCTGGGCAGTTGGCTCATCCGCGCCTCCTTCGCGCGGCGCGCGGTTTTGTCAAGACGACCGGCTTGAACAAATTCCCGCGCGCGCCAAGCTCGCGCCATCATGCGTTATTGGCTGCTCAAATCCGAACCCGATGTCTTCTCCTTCGCCGACTTGAAAAAGCGCCCGCGCAAAACCGAGCCGTGGAACGGCGTGCGCAACTACCAGGTGCGCAACATGATGCGCGACCACATGGCCCCCGGCGATCTCGGCTTCTTTTACCACTCCAGTTGCCCCCAGCCCGGCATCGCGGGGATCGTCAGGATCGTCAAGGAAGCTTATCCCGACCCCACCCAGTTCGACCCGGCCTCCGAATACTTCGAATCGGGCAGCCGGACGGAAAACCCGCGCTGGCTCATGGTGGATGTCAAATGGGAGGCCGGATTCAAGACCTTCGTCAGCCTCGACATGCTGCGCTCCGACCCCGCCCTGGCCGGCATGCTCATCCTGCGCCGCGGCAACCGCCTCTCCATCACCGAGGTCACGGAAAAGGAGTGGAAGCGCATCTGCGAGCTGGGCGGCCTTTGAACCTGCGCGCGGGTTTTGAAGACCGGTTCTCTTTTCAGTCGCTCACATCTGCCAGCGCCCGCAGCATGGCCTCGCGCAGGAGTGCGTAAGGGCGCGGGTTGCCGAAGTGGTTGACCATCAGGGCAAAGGCCGCCCTGCTGCCATCGGGGCGCGTGACCAGCCCCGCGACACTGCGCACACCGGACATGGCGCCGCCCTTGTAGCGCACCGCCCCGTCATGCGCCGCCAGCAGGGAATCCGCATAAACCCGCCCCTGCGGACCCGTGGCCGCGAGCATTTGCAGCCGCGCCAGGTCATGCGGCGTGATGTGGTCCGCCCGCGCCAGTCCGCAGCCGTCCTCCATGCGCAGCCCTTCGAAGGTCAACCCGCGCGTCTGCCAGTGAGCGCGCACGACTTCGGCGGGCGGGCGCTTTTCCCGCGCGCCGATCATGCGGAACACGCACTCAGTCTCGTGGTTGTCAGATGTGGCATGGATGCTGGTGACGATGTCCGCCAGCGCGGGCGACTCATGCCTCCACATTTCATGCCCAGCTTCCGGCATCGGCGCGGCCTCGCGTGCGCTCGCGGCCCCGCCCGCGACCCGGATGCCCGCCTGCATGAGCGCCGCGCGCAGATGATGCGCCGCGAAGAGTTCCGGGGCCGGCACCGCGCCCGCCTGCATGAGCGCCGCGCGCAGATAGATCGGAAGAGCACACGTCTGAACTCCAGTCACTGACC